>Ga0233430_1003617_pt1 | contig 15382 bp, 18 predicted proteins | sample SI_118_April2016_2_FD_179883 | JGI IMG/M metagenome (GOLD analysis project Ga0233430, IMG submission 179883) | Seawater microbial communities from Saanich Inlet, British Columbia, Canada - SI_118_April2016_150_MG | ecosystem: Environmental > Aquatic > Marine > Inlet | place: Canada: British... | reverse complement strand
AGGTGTTTGGTATCGTGACCAATATCGACTATGAAGTAATCAATGGTGAGGATCTGATCCATTGGCTTCATGAACGATGTGGCAAAAGTGAAGAGGTTCATGCAGTGATGAAAGACGACTTGGCCGGAGGGAAACTTCCTTCTGCCGATTTCGGTGAAAATGCAGCATGGTGGTGGATAATGATATTGGCCCTAAATTTAAATGTCATGATGAAAAAATTGGCCTTAGACCCATCCATGGAAGCCACAAGGATGAAACGGATCCGATTTTCGATCATAAATATCCCTGGCAGGATAATCAAACGTTCCCGCAGTTTGATTTTGCGTTTATCCAAAGGACATCCATCATACGGGATTTTGATTAAAGCACGCAAGCGGATTGCAATACTGCAAGGGGCTCCTTCCGGATAAGCTTATGATAAGATGTATTCCCAACATTGTATATGAATATCTCATCTCACAGGATAGTTACGTCCAAAAAATGGCACTACAGGGTGTTTATGGCCTGAAAAGCTAAATCTCATCGAAATCCGCTTCTAATCCTAAAAAAAATTCCCCGATTTTAGCTTGGAGCAGTGTAAAAAAAATTAGGCGGTGGATTTGGGTTTTCTCGTATTATTGACAGTCTTTTACTGATTTAGTAAGTTATCTTCCAGGTCTTTATCAATGTTGCAGGAGATAAAATTTGAAAATCATTATTGTTGGTGCAGGAGAAGTTGGATATAATATAGCCAGCAGGCTCGCTTCTGAAAACAAACAAGTTATTGTCATTGACAAGGATCCGGATGCCATCAGACGTCTTTCCGAAGGCCTTGACGTACAGGCTATTTCGGCTTCCGGTAGCAGTCCTAAGGTTCTTATTGATGCGGGCATCAACGAGGCCGATATCCTTCTGGCAGTTACAGACAGCGATGAAACAAACCTTGTGACATGTTTAATGGCAGATCTTTTATCACCCACAACCAAAAAACTTGCCCGAATCAGAAATTCGGATTTTGATTCATATTATGAGCGTTTCAAAAAAGAAAACCCCCATATTGATACCATTATCAATCCTGAAATTGAGGTGGTGAACACCATCCGAAAGCTGATGCTAGTGCCTGGTGCCGTTGATGTTGGTGATTTCGCCGATGGCCAGGTAAAATATGTCGGTATAAGGCTTGACGATCATTCTCCCATGGCAGGAATGAAACTCGTTGATTTCCCGTCAAAATTCGGTGAGGATCGGCCTTTAATAGCTGCCATCATCCGAAAGAATGAAGTCATTGTTCCAACAGGTAATAACAAAATTGAACCCAATGATTTAATATATTTTGTCAGTGAGGCACAAAAACTTGAAAAAATACTCACCCTTTTCGGGAAAAAAATCATACCCATCCAAAGAGCCTTGATTATCGGTGGCGGCCGAATCGGTGAACGCTTGGCCGAACAGCTTGAAGCAGACTCAATAAAAACAAAAATCATTGAATCCGACATTAACCGGTGTCATTACCTGTCTAAGAAAATGGAACATGCAGTTGTTCTCCACGGTGACGGATCTGACCAGAAACTCTTTCAAGAAGAAAATTTGTGTCTAAGCGATGTTGTAGTTTCTGTTACCAATGATGATGAAACCAATATCCTTGTTTCTCTTCTGGCAAAAAACCTTGGCGTTGAAAATACGATTTCCAGAATCAGCAAATCAACTTATTTTCCCCTGCTTGCCACCATTGGTATAGAAAAAATTGTATCTCCGAGGTTGTCGGCTGTCAGCTCAATATTAAAAGATGTAAGAAAAGGGAAAGTCCTGTCTGATATTTCCATTTTGGGGGAACGAGGCGAATTTATTGAAGCCATTGCCCTTGAGACCTCTGAGATTACTGATCAACCATTAAGAAAAATCTCCTTTCCCAAGGGTGCGATTCTGGTCTGTATCATCAGGGATGGTCAAATTATGATCCCTGCAGGAGACAGCGTGGTAAGACCAAATGATAGGATCATCATGTTTGCTGTTAAAAATGCCGTCAAAAAACTTGAAAAGCTTTTGACTGTTAAACTGGATTTCTTTTAATGCGCTGGCAATTTATTGCACGGATTATTGGTATCCTTTTAATTTTTTTAGGGCTTTCCATGTTTGCTCCTTTGCTTATAAGTCTCTATTATCATGACCTTGCTCAAAACAGCTTTCTTAACTCCATCGGCATTACCATGGTGGCCGGACTTATCCTTATCATTGGGTCAAAAAAACGGGGCAATGATGATTATATCAGCCAGAAAGAAGGAATGGCAACTGTTGCATTGGCCTGGATAGCAATTGGCCTTTTTGGTGCCCTGCCCTTTTATTTGGGCTCTGAGTTTACAAATTTCACTGATGCATTTTTTGAATCCGTCTCAGGTTTTACAACAACCGGGTCCTCTGTAATGACAAATATTGAAGGGGCGACAAAAAGCCTCCTTTTCTGGAGAAGCTTTATTCAATGGCTTGGCGGAATGGGAATAATTGTATTGTCCCTTGCCATACTGCCGTTTTTAGGGGTGGGTGGTATTCAATTATATAAAGCAGAAGTACCAAGTCCTGTACCGGACAAGCTGACCCCCCGGCTGACAGACTCTGCAAAAATTTTATGGGCTGTATATGCTGTTTTCACTCTGGTTGAAATAATTTTTTTACTGGGTGGTGGTATGCCTTTATTTGAAGCATCCTGCCATGCATTTACAACCATGCCCACTGGTGGTTTTTCTCCCAAAAATACGTCCATTGCATATTATAACAATGCTTATTTTGACTATGTCATTTTCGCTTTTATGGTGTTTGCCGGAATTAATTTTTCACTGCATTATCAAATGTTGCGGGGTAAGACTCTGGCTTTCTGGAAAGACACGGAATGCAGGTTTTTCCTTGGATTGATACTTTTGTTAACCCTTATAATGACTTGGGATATTTATGGTTCTGTTTATTCTTCCATTAAAGATGCATTCCGGTTTGCAAGTTTTCAGGTTGTTTCCATCCTTACAACAACTGGATTTGCAACGGCTGATTATGAAACTTTCCCAGGGTTGAGCCAGACATTGCTTTTTGTCTGTATGTTTATAGGAGCTTCAGCTGGATCAACCGGCGGTGGTATGAAATGCGCCAGGATTATTGTCTGTTTTAAATATTGTTATAGAGAATTATTTAAAATCATACACCCGAGAAGCATCAGCCATGTAAAAATAAATAATATAGTGATCTCAAATGAAGTTTTGCGAAGTATCATGGGATTTTTAGCCCTGTATATCAGCCTTTTTATTGGGTCAGGGATTCTTCTTGCCGCTATGGGTCTTGACATGATGACAGCCTTTGGTGCGGTTGCAGCCTGCATCGGAAATATCGGTCCTGGGTTTGGGAGTGTTGGGCCCACTGAAAACTTTGCCCACATGCCTGTTATGGGGAAATGGCTGCTTGCCTGGTGCATGCTGTTAGGCAGGCTGGAAATTTATACGGTTATTATTTTATTTGCTCCTGAATTCTGGAAAAAATAAACAAACAACCTTGTGGCGTGCATCGGGTATCGACAACACACTCTCATTTGTAACGCCGCAAGAGGCGGGGAGTTTAAACAGTGCCTGACCGGAAACCCGTGTTTGGGTGGCTCGTAGAGGAGCAAAGCTCACAAAATTGCCCATATACAAGGCGCAAGGCTCGAAGAGATGCGCATGCATACAAGTTTGAAACCGGAGTGTACTCCTGTACATGAGGCCATTGTTATAATTTGGCAAACTTTTGCAGCAACGCAGTAGATGGGTGAGTTTTCGTTCAAACACTAAATAATTTCAGGATGTGTTGCCAATGAATGTAAGAACTGACGGGTATGCATCTTCATTCTTGATCTAAAAATACTCACCACTTTCAGCATTAAAGTATGTCCTGTTTTAAAATCATTTTCAAACAATTCACGCATCTTTTCACCTGATATTGTGATAATTTCACAGGGTTCAACACAAACTGCGGTAAATGTGCTTGATGTTTCTCCCATTAAGGCAGAAACCCCAAATGTCCTTCCCGGTAATACTTCATCTAAAGTCAAAGACCTTCCTAAAGTTGATCTGCAGTTTAAAAAGACTTTTCCGGATACCAGCATATATAAGAAGATTTGTTCCTGATTCTGGCGAAATAGAATGCCTTCTTCATCAAATGTTTCAAGATGCGCTATATTACCAATTTTCTCAAGTACAGGTTCCGGCAAATCTTTAAGGAAAACTATTTTTTCCAGTATGTCTTTTTCAACCATTCTTCTGTGTCCTATCTTATGGGGCCTAACAAAAAGGTTAGTAAATCTATTCCTTTATATCACCAGGGTAAGGTTCTCAATGTCATTAATATCTTCTTTTAATTCAGGATTTTCATTTAAAGTTTTCATGATCATCTGCGCCCGTGTATCCATTTTCCTTTTATACTGTTTTGCTACTCCAAGCATCATAAGGTAGGCCAGTTCATGATTTTCTTTAAAAAGCTGCTGCATACGCGTTCCTGAGAGGGTAATCGCTTCGCAGGGTTCCTGGCAAACTGCAGTATAAGATGCTGTCGATCCCTCAATTAATGCAGAGGTACCAAAAGAAGATCCAGACTGAATATTATCCAGGATAATATCCATCTTAGGTGTAAGTTCTCTTTTTACGGCGACCTGGCCCATAATTAACATGTAAAATGTTGCAACCGGCTCTTTAACCGCTATTAATTGCGTATCTGTGCCAAAAATACTCAACTGGGCTTCGTTGGCAATTATTTCTAGCAGATGATCTGGAAAATTCTTTAACAGGTTGATACGTTTTAAATCTTCTATTTTTACCATGCAGGCCCCGTTGCTAAGTTAATATAAACACAATAATAATAAAGGATATTGCAACTGCTGCACCAATACCTATGGGCAGAGTTCCTTTAGTTATGTCATTGTACAATCTGTTTTTCTTAATTTCCAGACGCTTATCCCTATACCCCAGAACCAGCCATATATTGACGGATACAAACAAGGCTAAATTTATGGCAGCACGATTAAAAAAGGAAGCAAAACCCTTTACAAAGGTCATTAAAATACTTTCAGACATCCGGTTTATTGCATTTAATCCTATATCCAAAGCCATATAGGCACCCCGGCCTAATTTCCTATAGGTCCAGTCAACATCAAGGTTAATGGATTTAATTTCCGGGGGATAATATCCAGAAAGAATCAAAAGGGCAAATGCCAGTGCTCCGAACATTAAAAGCTGGAGTTGGCCGACAACATGTGCACCCGTATAAGGTATATAATCGACAGTAAAGGGTAAGAGATTATATAGTGGCTGAGGGAAAACCCCTATGAAGATACATGCAAATGCAGCTATTCCCATTGCTAATGTCATGTTCCATGACGGATCTTTAGCCCTGATTCCAGAATCATGTCCAAAAAAAGTAAAAAAAGGAACCTTAATACCAGCATGATGGAAAACACCTGCCGAGGCAAATTGCAAAATCAGGTAGACTAGAACCATTTTTTCATTGACAGTAGCCGTGACTATCATTGATTTTGAAACAAAGCCTGAAAATAAGGGAAACGCTGATATTGATGCTGCGCCGACGATACAGAACAAACAGGTTAGCGGCATGGTCTTATAAAGACCCCCTATTTCCGTACACTTGATTTTTCCTGTCATCTGCAGAACAGATCCTGCCGCCATGAAAAGCAGACCCTTATATAGAATATGACAGAAAGCATGGGCCACAGCACCATTCAAAGCTAGTTGTGAACCGATGCCGATACCCACGAGCATAAATCCAATCTGATTTAAAAGACTATAGGCCAACACCCTTCTAATATCATTTTCAAGCACTGCATAAAATATCGGTACAAATACCATAAAGGCCCCGATCCAGATCAGCAGATCCGCTCCCGGGAAAGTCCTGATCAAAAGATATACGGCAGATTTTGTTGTAAAAGCACTTAAAAAAACAGTACTTGTAGGCGTTCCCATGGGATATGCATCGGGCAACCATGCATGAAGCGGAATGGCAGCGGCATTCAGGGCGATACCAATAAAAATGAGATAAGACTCTATTCCGGAAAGACCGATATAATCAAAGGCAATTGTTCCTGTCTTCTGGGTGTAAAGAACAATCCCGGCCAAAAGGAAAAGGCCACCGATCAAATGCACCAGGATATACCGCATACCTGCTTTTCTTGATTCTGGGGTTCTTGATGCAATTATCAGGAACGTTGAACTCACTGCCATGACTTCCCAGAAAAGATACAGGGACAAAAAATCTCCTGCCAGAACAACACCTAAAGTAGCACCGGCATAAACAATAGCGGAAACATTCTGAAGGTCGTCTTTTACTTTCAGTGCAAACAAAACACCGAGAAACGCCATTATTGTAAAGATATAGCCAAAGACCAATGAAAGCTTGTCAATTCGTCCCAGAATAAGCTCGTAACCCCAAAACTCGAATGTCCAGATATTCCCCTGTGGAATATTCAACAGGACATAAAAGGCAACCACTGGAATTAAGAGCATATAAATGGACTTGGTCTTTCCTTTTAAAAAAGGAATCAGAAAAGAGCCCAAAATAAATATTATTGCGGGAGGAAACATATTACTTGTCATAGTAATTCTCTTTTTTCATCACAATTAATCTTAAAATTTTTGCAAGAAAGATCAGCAGAACACATGAAAAAAAACCATAAACAGCAGAAAACCCTTTAACATGCTCAAATGAGAATGCCGGATGTGGAACGATAAAAAATTCTGCTATAAACAAAATGACCAGAGAACAATAAAATATAATCAATAGTTTTTTAACATTTTTTGGATTATCAAAGATTGAAAGTTCTTTTTTCATTATTGCATCCTTGTATAAAATTAAACCTTTCTCATCATTCAGATTGGCCTCAAAAAAAATCTTTAGTGGCCTGAACCGCCACCCGATGAAAAAGCAAATATCAAATAAATCACAGAAGCCGCAATAGCGATATAAAAAGCGATTCTATATCCTGGTACGGGGTCATGCCCAATCATTTCCCAATCTTCTTTTTCATTTTCATCTTTGTTATTCATATTTCTAACCTTTAAAATTCTTGAATCAAATACCCAAACCTAGTTTTATCAGATTGACAAAAATAGTCGGATAAAAGAATAAACCAATTGAAATGACTGCAGTTATGATCAAAGGAATGACAAGACACAGGTTTGCTTCCTGGATTTTTACGGGAATATTGTCTTCTTCTTCTTCACTTTTCCCGAAAAAACCTTTATACACAATTGGCAGAAAATAGAATGCATTTAAAAATGATGATACCAAAAGGACCAGCATGAAGATTGTCTGCTGTGCTTCAAGTGTGCCTAAAATCAAATTCCATTTACTATAAAACCCGCCGGTTGGTGGCAGTCCTATCACGCCTAAAGCGCCTATAAAAAACGCAGCAAATGTAAAGGGCATTTTTTTACCTAATCCGCTCATCTGGCTGATATATTTTTTGCCTGTTGCCACAAAAATAGCCCCTGCGCAAAAAAACAATGTAATCTTTCCAAAGGCATGCATGGCAATGTGTATGACCCCACCCAAAAGCCCCTGGGGAGATAAAAGTGCAACACCAAATATAATATAGGACAATTGGCTGATTGTAGAATAGGCCAGTCTGCGTTTGAGTTCATCCTGGGAAAGTGCGATACATGAAGAAACAAGTATGGTAAAAGACGCGATACTCATCACCACAATTCCCAAATTAAAATCTGCCAAAAGATCCACACCGAAAATCCCTGTCACCACCCTGACTATGGAAAATACGCCAACTTTTACGACGGCTACAGCGTGCAAAAGAGCGCTGACCGGTGTAGGCGCAACCATTGCAGCCGGAAGCCAGGAGTGAAAGGGCATGATTCCTGCCTTGGCAAATCCGAAAACAAACATTAACAGCAATACTGTAGCAGCGGGTTTTGACAATTGGCCGGTAAAAATACCGGCAGTGGAAAATTCCAGAGTTCCTGTAACATGATAACAATAGATCATTGCGGGCAAAACCAGTGCGATGGATGTGCCTAAAATAAAGGTTAAGTATCTTCGCCCTGAAATTCTCGAAGTTGCATCCTGATGATGGGTAACCAAAGGATATGTAGCCAAAGATAAAATTTCATAAAAAAGATAAAGTGTCAGCAGGTTGGCGGAAAATGCAGCACCAATCGTGGCTGAAATAGCCAGGGCGAAAAAGCAAACAAAACGCGTTTGTCCATGTTCTTTAAGCCCTCTCATATATCCAATGGAATAAATGGATGTCACGATATAAAGGCTTGAGGCCACAATGGCAAAAAGCATCCCAAGTCCGTCAACCCTGAATGCAATGGCTGCACCGGGAGCAATTTCAAACAAGGTCAGAGCAATTTGCTTTCCCTCAAGAATGATGGGAAGCATGGAAAGGACAAGAATAAGCTTGATAATTCCAGCAACAAAGATCCACGATTCCCTTACATTGGGTTTGCCGGAAGAAGAGACCAGCACGGGAATGACAAAAAGAGAGACCAAAACTGCCAAAAGAGGTTTAATTGAGATAATGGTTTCCATTTATTGGTTCACCTTTATTAGTATAATCATATTCATTGTAACTTTAAGAAAGGAAGAATGACAGTATTTACAATAGTACCTGAGTACAGCCCTGCAACAATCAAGGAAAGACTTACAAGCCCGGAGACAATCAACATAGATAAAGGTGCTTCCTCAATTTTAACAGGGGGAGTTAAATCCCCATGGCCATGACCTTCGGACATGGGTTCAAAAAAGCAGATTTCAAATACTTTAAAAAACAAAACCGCGCAGACCAGGCTTGAAATAACAAGGGCTGCTGCAAAATGATATGCTCCCGCCTCAAATGCCCCCAGTATCAGATACCATTTACTGAAAAACCCACATGTCGGCGGCACACCTATGATACTGAATGCTGCCAATACAAATCCTGCCATGGTCCATGGCATCTTGCCAAACAGACCCTTCAAATCAATCAAATCAACCGTTTTAAGTTTATAAACCATGTTCCCGACAGCAAGGAAAAGGGCAAAGGTCATTAAAGCATCATTTAAGATGTGCAAAATAGCGCCGGTCATGCCAAGCTGATTGCCAATCCACGCTCCCCCTACCATATACCCGATCTCACACACAATGATATAAGTGAGCATTTTTTTCAGGTTTTTCTGGGCCAGTGCCATTATAGCACCTGCAAGGACAGCCAGGGTTGCCAGCCAGACAACGGCATCGGCAATATTCAGGGTTTCAAAAATATAATCATACCCAAATACCGTGATCATCAATCTTATCATCACATAAACCATCACCTTTGTCATTAAAGGGGCAACGATCCTTGCAAACGCCACGGGCGAATATGAATAGGCATTGGGTAACCAGACATGCATGGGGAAAAGAGCCATTTTGATCCAGATACCTATCATGCACAGGATAAATGCCACTAATATGGTTGATGATCCATGGAGTCCCGTCAATATATTGGCGACATCAGCCATATTCAAGGAGCCGGTTTGCATATAAAGATATCCCACCCCCAAAAGATAAAAACTGGCACCAATAACCCCTATAAAAACATAATTCAGACTTGCCAGCGGTCCTCTGTCCCTGTCTCCCAGGGCTACCATGGCATAGCTGGTTAATGAGGTGATCTCAATGAGCACATACAGGTTAAACAGATCACCTGTGGCTGTGACGCCCAAAAGTCCCGTGACAAACAAAAGATAAATCGTATAAAATGAACCCGCTCTGTCATTTGTTTCCTGAACAACGCTTTTATAACTTGCAATCAAATTAAAAAAGGCAATACTTGCAACAATCATCAAAACCATGGCATTTAAAAGATCAATTGAATATTCAATGCCCATTGGCGGTGCCCATCCGGCCATTCTATAAGTTATGGTTCCTTGAGCCATAACCTGCATCAAAACTTTAAATGCAGCAAACATTGAGATGGCAAGACCAATCAAAGCAATTGGATATGATAATCGTTCTTTAATCCAGGCGGCAAGCCCGGCTAAAAGAGCGGCTAAAAGTGGTGTTACAACAATTAGTGCAGGGTAATTATCCATAGTTTATTCTTCCGGCCCGATATCAACTAGGCGCATCCTGAGTTCATCTTCTTCCAGAGTCTGATACCGCTGGTAAATTCTTACAGCTAAGGCCATTGCAACGCCAAAAGTAGCAACAGAGACTACGATGGCGGTCAGCATTAAAACATGGGGTAAAGGATTTATATAATCTGCTGCATGGATCACGGCATTGTGGGCATCTTGTCCGCCATGGGCATTTTGAATAATAGGTATGGTGGCATCCTGCTTGTATCCAATGGAGACGTAAAAAAGAATAATAGCCGTTTGAAAGATGTTCATTCCCACCAGTTTCTTTATCAGATTATTTTTTGCAATCATGGCATAAAGGCCGATCATCATTAAAACCACATACAGCCAATAGTTGTATTTTGCCACTATCAGGGCTAATAAATCTTCCATAATCTTACCTATAGTCCTTCATCGTGTCTGCCTTCAGAAACAATATTAACATAAATGATGACCATTACAGCTGTAACAGCAATTCCCACACCAATTTCAACACCAAGCATTCCTAAGGCTCTTATATGATGGGGATCTCCCGGCAATAAAGGCGCAAGCGCTGCATAATCCAGAAAATTTCCGCCCATGGGCATACAAATGGCTGCTATACCGACATAAACTAAAACACCCACCGCCGCAAAAATGCCAAGAACTTTTTCCTTGACCCTCTGAACAAGTGTTTTTAAGTCATAGGAAATGGCCAAAAGAATCAGGCTTGACCCAAAAATAACGCCGCCCTGGAAACCCCCTCCAGGGGAAAAATCTCCATGGGCCACTACATAAAGGGCATAGATCTGGATAAACGGAATTAGAATCCTGCACACGGTTTTAATAATAAGATCAGTAGGAACCCAATCCTTATCCATATGCTCAAATTCTTTTCCTGTCTTTAAAATTTTTTTACTGTCTTTTACATGCAGAATAACCCCTGTGGGAGTATGCCGATAAAACCGTTCTTTTTTTTCTCTAAAATCTCTTAATAAAAGAAAACAGGCCAAACCTGCACAAAAAACAACAGCAGTTTCAAACATGGTGTCGAATCCGCGATAATCCGCAAGAACTGCAGTTACAAGGTTAGGAACCTGGGTTTGTTCAACCACTTTTTCAATATAATCATTTGAAAGGTGGGTGGAGGCAGGAGAGGCAGGATCACCCCAGTCAGGAAATTCTCCTGTACCATATAACAATAAAGCACCTGTCAAACAAACAATGATAAAGCCTAAAACTTTCAATCTTTTGTCCTCCTGCTCGTACGGAAAACTGCGGCAACAAAGAATACCGTGCTGACGCCTGCACCTACAGAGGCTTCTGTAAAGGCCACATCAACTGCGCCCATGACAGCCCAGAGCAAACACATCATAAATGAATACGCACCAAATAAAATAGCTGTTCCAAGCAGATCTTTGACAGATATGGCACCTATGGCACAAAAAATAACAAAGGTTAACACAATCAAATCAATTGGCCAGTGCATGATTAACCCTTTCGTTTCTTTTTAGTCCAGTGTCTCAATCCTGCCCGCATCCCTGCATCAACAATAGAGTGGGTTGCAGTGGGGCTTGAAAGAAACACAAAAAATACAATTAAAAACATCTTTACTGAAAGCAGCAGGGCTTCAAAGGAAAAATGGTGTAGATTGTATATGGCTAATCCCATCACCATTGCAAAAATACCCAGGCTATCCAGTTTGCCTGCCGGATGTAGCCTGCTGTAAAAATCGGGCATCCTGATAATGCCGACAGCACCACCCAGAAAAAAGAATAAACCGATAATCAAGAACAAAACAACAAGTATGTCCAGTATATTCATTGTAACTCCCATTTGACGATCAATCCATAAAGGATTCTTCGTAAAGTCCTTTCCTCTTGTGGAAATAGCGGGATGCGGCAAGTACAGCCACAAAATTTAAAAATGCATATGCCAATGCAATATCCACAAACATATCAATGCGCTCATAAAGAAAACCGATAAGTAACAGAAGGACAACTGTTTTACTCCCAATGGCATTGACACCAATAAGCCGGTCCAAAACTGTGGGGCCGAATAAGGCCCTGTATAATGCAAAAAGCATTAGGAAACATAATCCCAATGCAACGCTTAAAAAAAAAGTGGTCATATTTTCTCTCCAAAAACTTGTGCTACTTTTTTTAACATGGTGCCGGGCAGGCCTTTAGCAGATTCCCGGTCAATGGCATGTACCCTGAACACACCGTCACTATCCGATGTTACTGTAATGGTTCCAGGGGTCAGGGTGATGGAGTTTGCCAGGGTGGTTATGGCAATATCAGATTTTAAATTGGTTTTAAAAGTAAAGATATGTGGATCAATTAAATCTTTCATTCTTGGATGAAAGGCCAGATACAACAGGTGAAAATTGGCTTTAATTATTTCCAGGATCAACCAGGGAGTATATCTTATAAATCTAAAAAATACTTTAAAATAGCCCTGCTCCATGGCAGGAAATAACAGATCATAAAAATAGTATGCCACAAAAAAGCTTGAAATCCCGCCAAGCCATAATAATAATGGATCAAACTTTCCTGACAGCACGATCCAGGTTACAAACATAAAAACAAATGTAATCAGAAAAGAAAGAAATGATTTAAAAAATCTGGCTCTTGTATTGCCTGTTTCTTCGGCAATACCTTTATTGGCATCAGTCAATGAACTACCCTCCCCGGATATGTACAAGCTAAAAGAAAATTATTTTTCAACACCATACAACTTACGGAATTTTCCGTAAAGTTTGGCTATGGTGCCTTCTTTTTTGGTTCCTGTTTGAGAGGTATCATATCCGGAAGATGATTGTTCCAATTGAACTCTGTGATCGTAAGCAGCGTTTATGGTCTCTATAAGCGTATCCATATCCACGGGCTTTGATAAAAACTTAAATGCATTATACTTACCGCTTTCCAGCGCGTTTTCAACACTTGCATGCCCTGTGAGAACAATACAAGGTAACATAGGTTGCAAATCTTTCAATCTTTTTTGGACTTCAATCCCATCAATTCCAGGCATTTGCAAATCCACACAAGCTACATCAAAATCTTCTTTTGAGGCTGCTTCTACTCCTTCTTCGCCGGAAAAAGTCGTTTTTACTGTAAACCCGTCAAGAACAAGTCGTTTGGCAAGGTATTTTAAAAATGTCTGTTCATCATCTATAAATAGAAGCTTCATAATATATCCCTAGAATAGCAACAATGCTATAACATATTTGGGGACGGATTTGAAACATTTCAAATCTGTCCCCTGTTTGATCTGGCTTGTCTATATCAAAAGTATGATTTTGAGTCAATAACTAAAGCTCATAAAATTCAGCTATATAGTAGCCAAATTTTACAAAGCTCAAATTTATAACCTAAAGGTCAGGACTAACCTAAAGGTCAGAACTAACCTAAAGGCCAGAATTAAAAAAGGTAAAATTAAATGTCTTTTTTACCAGGGATGAGTAGGCATGGGAAAATGGATTTATCAGCTATATTTTTTGAAATGGAACCGGTCCATCTCTCTATAATAGCTGCTTTTTCACTGGAACCCAATATTATCATACTGGCCTGGTATTCTTTTGCTGCTTTTTCGATCTCTTTTTGAGGATCACCGACATATACATGAGGCCTTGCATTTAATCCCGCATCTTCAAGCTCATCACAAAGAATATCCAGCTTTTTGCGTTCCGCTTTTCTGACTTTTTGAACTTCGTGGGTATCAGAACTTTTAAGGGCACTGTCCTTAACCACGTGCATAATATGGATTTCACCTATAACTTCTTTTAATCCTTTTATGTACTCAATGGCCTTTTGATCTGTTTTTGACCAATTTGTGGCAAATAAAGGTCGCTCAAATAATTTTTCAGGAACAATATTATCGTCAATCATATGTTTGAATACCAGGATTGGAACCTCTGTTCTACGAACCAACTCCATGACATCGGAACCTGCATAAAGCTGTTCCAAAGTTCCTTTATGGGAACGACCAATCACAATCAGATCCGGGGATTCTTTTTCAACAACTCTAAGAATTTCAGGAATAAGCAAAGACACTTCCATATAGGCCCCAACTTCCAGACCCATTTCAAATAAATTTTCCGCCCAGTCTATAAACCTTATATTAGCTGTTTCTTTTAATTTAACTTCCTCTTCCTTAAGATAGCCGCTCCCCCTTTTCATTGCGACTTTGTCTCTTTCAATAACATTTAAAAAGACAACATGTTCCAGGGCTGCACCTCTGAGTGCTAATAACGAATTCAGCGCATCATAACAAAGTTCCTCAAACTTTGTCACAAAAAGCAACTTTCTTATTTTCATAATTTCTCCAATCTCAATATTTATATCTATTGATTATCCAAGTTTTTTCTTAACTGCCGCGGCCAACTCTTCAGGTTCAACCGGCTTTTCCAGATAAATATCCGGTTCGGGCACTTCCCCACCCTTAAATTCATCAAGTACTTTTTGAGATTTTAGAAAAGACCTTAAGGCGATCCCTGTAAACATGATAATGGGTATGTGGTTAAGATTCTCATCAGTTCTCAACTTTCGATATAATCGAATCCCGCTTCCTCTAGGCATCAACACATCGAGAATCACCAGGTCAGGCTGCTCTTTTTCGATCATCTCCAAACCTTCTACACCATCTTGAGCGACCAAAGGTATATACTGGTTTTCTTCCAGAACTGTGACAACAAATGATCTGACATCTGGATCATCATCTACCACAAGTACCTTTTTACTCATAACTTATCCTCCTTGGTCAATCTTCATCAACCGCATTTGGTTTTTCCAACGGAAGTTTAATCCTAAATGTGCTTCCAATACCTTTACTGGTTTCAGTTTCAATTATGCCTTTGTGTTCTTCTATGAGTTTTCCTGTTACAAGGAGCCCCAAACCTGTACCTTTTCCACCTTTTGAGCTGAACATGGGGTTAAACAGCTGCTTTTGAGTATCTTTATCCATACCACAGCCATTATCTTTAACCTCAAGACAAAAATAATTATTTTTATCTTTATAGGTTTTCACCTTTATCCCATGCTTTTTGGAAATATCTTCATCATCAATACAGGCATCAAGGGCATTATTAATAAGGTTAAGCAATGATCGATGAATGGTTTGCGGATCGGCAACGACCTTGCCAATACCATTGTCAAATTCTTTTGAAATGATCACTCCATTTGATCCTGCGACATCTTTTACCAATTCAATGACTTCATTGGCAATATCATTGGGTATGCACTCTTCAAATTCAGGTTCTCGCTGCTTGGAATAGGTTAAAAGGTCCTGGGTTAAATCTCCCACCC
>Ga0233430_1003610_pt1 | contig 15415 bp, 14 predicted proteins | sample SI_118_April2016_2_FD_179883 | JGI IMG/M metagenome (GOLD analysis project Ga0233430, IMG submission 179883) | Seawater microbial communities from Saanich Inlet, British Columbia, Canada - SI_118_April2016_150_MG | ecosystem: Environmental > Aquatic > Marine > Inlet | place: Canada: British... | reverse complement strand
CAATGAATCAGATCTGGGATGATCTTATGCGTAACCCAGATGATATTCCATCACCGGAATGGCATAATGAAGTTTTATCCGCGCGTGCTGAACGAGTGAAAAATGGAGAAGCCCATTTCAAAGACTTTGAATCTGTCAAATCTGAATTGCGCTCTGAGTTCGAATGAAAATTCAAATTCTTGATGAAGCCCAATCAGACTTACGAGAAGGAGTCGAATTTTACGAACACCAAAATGTAGGCTTGGGTACCTATTTCCTCGACACCATATTTTCTGGTATAGATTCCTTAGTTCTTTACGCTGGAGTCCATATAAAACTTAATAGCTAGGTTGCTATCAAAAACTTTCCCATATGCAGTCTATTACCAGATAGATGGAGATATAATAAAAATATATGCTATTTTAGACTGTAGAAGAAATACAAAACGAACAACTCAGGAGTTAAAGTAACGCCGGACATAACCTTCATTGCAGCGGACCACAAGGGGCGGCTTTTTCAAAATCTGTAACAACTTCGGAATAGTGTTACTCTTGCCAAAATTTAGTGGAACCCTTGTTCCCTCGCTTCGCTCGGTGGCCCCTGAACCGGAAGGAAAGAAGATTTACTATTTGGCAAACCCTATCATTATTATATTTTTAAAATAGAAGAAATAAACGTTATAAAATTAAATGTGACGTTTATTCATGAAGCAATGATGAGTAGCAATTATACAAATAATAGTGGACCAGAAAAGGAATTTCTGGTTGAGATAAGGAAGACTTTTGCCCCCGATATCATAGAACTTAATTATTCTCCAAAAAAATATGGAATTTATAAAAAACATAATCATACGAGATAAAGGCATGATTTTGTGTCTACAATCTCCAAGAAAGATCAGTAACATATTTACCCAAAGCCCGTCTCATATATTGGAGGTTTCTCAGCAATCCAATGGAGTGTCTATGTTTTTATCTGACAAGTGAAGATGCCCAGAGTCTCCTGGCTGTTTCGGCAGGCGTTGCGCTGCGAGCTCATGGACACCATTTTCTTGTAAACGCTCCAAACCGGAAAATGGATAGAACGAAGTCCAGTCCCTCGCATTTATCCGTCTTGACCAGGGTGGGGAAGAATCCGGAGTCGGACCAAGCTACATCCTTTATCCATAGGCATCTGATCGCCAAACCATAGTGTTTTTATGGACTATAATGCCCTTTTTACCTCCGAAATGGGGCTTTTAAGGGAATATGATCGAATAATTCGGTGTTAAAAAATTTAAACAAGCCAAATGAAGCGGATAAACCGCTTATTTGGAAATGTTCATGGCGCCTGCGGCGATCGTTAAACAGGGAAAATACACTATCAAAAGGAAATACTAACAATATGAAAGGTAGAATTGCAGTTTTGATCGCCTTGAGCATGGTATTACTTTTTGTCCAAACAAATGCGTGGTCATGCACTGCCTTTAATCTGGAAGGCAAAGGTTATAATTTGTTTGGTAAAAACTATGAGTGGCCATGTGAAAATGGAATGGTGTTCATCAATAAACGAGGGCTGTCTAAAGTCGCGATGCGGGCTTCAAACAACAAGAATGACCTGCAGGGGCATCCGATCCGCTGGACTTCCAGATATGGCAGTATCACTTTTAATCAATACGGGCGCGAATTGCCCACTGGCGGAATGAATGAAGCGGGTCTGGTTGTTGAAAATATGTCTTTGCCAAGTACGTCTTATCCGAGACCCGATTCACGTCCGTTTATTCATCGAAGCCAGTGGATACAATACCAGCTTGATAACCACAAAACCGTAGCCCAGGTAATTGGCAGCGATACTGAATTACGAATTTTTCCAACACATAAAAGGGGGATGGGTTATCATTACTTGGTCAGTGATACAAGCGGTGACTGTGCTGTTATCGAGTTTATTGACGGAAAAATGGTGGTATATTCAGATTCACGGCTCCCTTTAAAAGCCCTTGCTAATGACACCTATGAAGAATCACTGAAAGTATGGAAGGAAAATAGGAGTATTTCATATTACAACCGATTTAACCGGACAATACAGCACATGGGGGAATTTAAATATCAGACACAGGACAGCTCGGTTAAAAGTGTGTTTCATATATTGAGTTTGGTTTCCCAAGGTGATTATACAAAGTGGAGTATCGTATATGATATTAAAAATTCCAAAATTTTTTATCGAACCAGGTCAAACCCTGGTATCCGGTATCTGGATTTAAATAAATTGGATTTTTCCTGTAGAACACCGGTCCGTATTTTAAATATCAATGACGTAAACAAAGGAGATGTTACAGAGCGGTTTAATCTTTATTCTTTTGACAGAAATAAAAATTTAATCATGGAGTCGTTCATGCGATCGTATAAAGAAGCATTTCATGATTTCGGCTTTCAGCAGCTATTGGAAAAAATTGCCAAATACCCGGATACAATAAGGTGTCAGTAACTAAGCGGGTCTTATAAAAAGAGGCCTCAGATCCACGTTAGACCCTTGAGGGATGTATCAACAACGAAAATGAACTGCCAGCTTCTAAACTGCTGGTCAACCGGGCCATTAAGGAGGGCAAATGAATAAATTAGGAATTATTTTCTTACTATCCATTCTGGTCGTATTTTTTGAAGCGCCGACCAGCCATTCCTGCACGGTTTTTTCTATTACAAAAGGTGCCACTATTTTTTATGGCGAAAATTATGACTATCATGTGAAAGAGGGGCTGGTCGTTGTTAATAAACGTGGTGTAAAAAAGAGCCCGCAGGTTTTTGGTTTAGGTGATCAAAAAGCTGCTTCCTGGATCTCAAAACATGGCAGTGTTACATTTAATACTTTGGGCCGAGAGTACTTTCATGGTGGAATGAATACCAAAGGGTTGTTGGTGACAGGCCTTATTCTCAGAGGCAGTCAATACCCTGCGGTTGATTCCAGGGATGCAGTATCTCATGCCCAGTATAAACAATATTTATTGGATAATTGCGCCACAGTCGAAGAAGTGATGGCGGTGCAGTCAAGGATAAGAATATATGCCAGAAATCAAAACTACCCGATTCATTTTTTTATTGCTGACGCCACCGGCCAGTGTGTTGTTATAGAATACCTTAATGGCGAGAGGGTTGTCCATAAAGGAGCCAATTTGATTGCAAATGTTTTAAGCAATAGCGAGTACGCCTATGCAATCGATTATCTCAAAGAGCATAAAGGATTTGGCGGGGGAAAAGATATTTTACAGGGTCGTACAAATTCCCTTGATCGGTTTGTTCGTGCAAGCTCAATGGTTCAATCCTATTCTTCAAAGCCATCTGCAGAACCAGTTGATTACGGATTTAAAATTTTGTCTTCTGTAGCTCAAGGAAATCGTACTGTCTGGCGTATCATTTATGATGTGAACAATATGCGGATTTATTTTCGTACATTGTTGAATACAAAACTGCAATACATTGATATGAAATCTTTTGATTTTTCATGTGATACCCCATCGTTGGTGTTGGATTTAACCAACACGCTGACAGGGGATGTAACTCCGTATTTTAAAAAATACACCCAGAAAGTGAACCAGGAGTTTATCATGCGGATGGCAGATACTTATAGGCTACCGGAAAAAATCTTGAATGCTTTAACGACGCATGTGTATGGATTATCTTGTTCACAGGAGTAAAACCTGACAATCGGAAAGAAAAGGGGTCAAATTTTTATTTAACTCTTGTTTGGTAAAACAAAGAAAATGCTGACGGACTATGCCGCAGATTTTCTTGTTCACGGCGGCTGCGCCACTGGTCAGCGCTATGATTAATTTTATTTCTTGTTCTCGCGCGTCTTTGATTCTCTGGATAAATATGGGTATGTTTTTGGGCATCCCAAAATGAATATATCCGAAATGTGACAATTCTATCTGACTTGACTTTTGAATAGTTTTGGGTAAATATGGGTAAATATTTGGGTATCTGAATGGAAAATCAATGTTAAATCCTTTAATTAAAATTACACCGGAAATATTGAATCTCATTGCAAAAATAGATGAGTTCAAGGGTGAATGGAAAGCCATCGGCAATCTGGCGCCGGAACGGCTTGACGCATTAAAACACGTTGCCACAATAGAATCTATCGGATCGTCAACGCGGATTGAAGGGGTAAAACTATCCGACCGGGAAGTAGAACTGTTGTTATCCGGATTAGATAAGAAATCATTTGGATCCAGAGATGAACAGGAAGTGGCTGGCTATGCAGATGTTATGAACATCGTTTTTGCATCCTATAAAGACATCTCATTTACGGAAAATTATGTCCGGCAGTTGCATAAAATGCTGCTTGAATACAGCTCAAAGGATATCCGCCACCGTGGGGAATACAAAAAGATGCCCAATCATGTGGAGGCGTTCGGTCATAATGACAAGAGCCTTGGTGTTATCTTCGAGACATCACCACCCTTTGACACCCCAAAGGATATGGAACAGTTGATGGAATGGACAGTCAGGCAGTTAAAAGAAAAAGAACTCCACCCCCTGTTAACCATATCTGTCTTTGTCGTTCATTTTTTGGCAATACACCCGTTTCAGGATGGAAACGGCAGACTGTCACGGATACTGACAACCCTTCTGCTGCTAAAAGAAGGATACCGGTATGTTCCTTACAGTTCTCTGGAGAGTATCATCGAAAAAAACAAGGATAATTATTACCTGGCATTAAGAAAATCTCAGGTGACTTTTAGATCGGAGTATCCGGAATACGAGCCCTGGATATTATTTTTTTTGAGCGCTCTTAAAACTCAAAAAGAAGTACTGACTAAAAAAATCAAAAAAGAAAAAATATTTATAAAGTTGTCCAGGCTGTCACGGCAGATCCTTGAACTTGTGAAGGATCATGGAGAGTTGTCCATATCTGAGATCGAATCCATTACAAAAGCCAACCGGAATACCCTGAAGAAGAAGCTTTCAGAACTTGTCAAAAATAAATACCTGCTCAACCAGGGACGGGGCAAAGGCACTCGGTATATCATTGGTATTAAATAGTATGCTGTCTTTGACATACCCTAACAAATCAAATGCTGCGGGCAAGACGAACTGTAGATTTAGATATAGCTGATCTTCACGCTGTGAACCAGATGGGCCTGGACATAAAAATGATCATGACCGATTCAAGGAACTGGGATGGGGATTCTGTACCTGGGATAAGTGGGAATGGAATGATTGTGATAATAGATTCGGGGATGACTGGCCCGGAAGGATCCCGGCCCAGATGATCGCACATATCCTTCGTAGTTTCTCAAAGCCGGATGACCTGATTCTTGATCCCATGGCCGGAGGCGGGGTGACTCCGGACACCTGTCTTGCCATGGGCCGCAGGTGCTGGGCCTTTGATCTGATGGACCGGCCGGATACGCGCCCTGAGATCGAACCCTTTACATGGGACATTTCATCTGATCAAGGGCTTTTATGGCCTGTAAGTGCAAAGGAAAAACCCGATCTGATCATTTTTGATCCGCCCTACTTTGATAAAAAAGCTGCTGACTATGATGAAAAAAGCATCTCCGGTTTGTCCAGAAAAGCATACCTTGAATTTCTTGAGGCCTTTTTTATTTTGCTGAAACAAAATGTCAAAAAGACGACACGAATGGCTTTTATCAATGCAGACTGGCGGGATTTTCAAAATAGGCCGGCAATAGAAGAAAAATATAAAGGCGGCATCCTCATAGATGACTATCTTGATATCCTGAAAAAGACGTGATGGTATCATACGCATATTATCCAGGCCCCCATGTCATCCCAGCGCTTCACGGCTGGAGTTGTTTCTGCAATGCAGAAAAAAAACATCCTGGGTGTTATCAGCAGGTATGTGATCGTCCTGGGTCAATAGTGGTGACATCTATCCTGACGTAAGGTGAAGCCCAACATTAACTTTATTTATGGAAATCCTATGATTCAACAACAGAATTCTACGGATGAACCGTCATGAAAATTAAACTTGCATGGAACCATGGTATGATATATTATCATACCAGAGGTGATTAAAATGGCAGCATCAAAAATCGCAATTACAATAGATGACAAGATGCTTAAACGTTTAGATATTCTTGTTAAATCGAAATTTTTTTCAAACCGCAGCAAAGCTATCCAGGAGGCTGTTGCTGAAAAATTAATGCGCATTGAGAAAAGCCGTCTTGCCCGGGAGTGCGCCAAATTAGATCCAGTATTCGAACAATCCCTATCAGAGGAAGGCTTCTCATCGGAGTTGGAAGAATGGCCAGAATACTAAGGGGTGATATACACTGGGCAGATTTGAATCCTGTAATTGGTAGTGAACAAAGCGGCTTACGTCCTGTTCTCATTTTAAGCCACAATGTGTTCAATGAAAGATCAGGTACTGTCATTGCTGTGGCGATCACCAGTCAGGCACAAAGGGCTGGTTATCCACTGACCATGGAACTTGTGGATACCGAACTACCCAAAAAATCCTGGGTAAAGATCAGTCAGATTCGAATTCTTTCAACTAAACGCATCGGCAAAAAAATAGCGAAAGTATCTGATGAAGAATTGGCTCTAACCATCGATGGTTTGAATGAAATAATAGGCGGTTAACCTTAGAAGGCAAAGCTATGTTTTGAAGCCCGAATGACAATGAAGCCCTTGGCTTAATGCCAGGGACAGTTAAAAAAATATTTTTACAGGTTATCCTGTTTCAGGGGAAGGTTGAATTGAAGCGCCAGTCCCTCTAAAATCTGATTGTTTTTTTTTATAACTTCCTTTCGGGCCTCTCCTTTTACGATCAGGGTGGCTACCCATTTCTTAAGTCCAGGAGCAAAGCTTGTTATAGCCTCATCTGCTCCAAAAAAATCGGTTTCCAGATGAAGCGGCCCGCAGGATTTCATAATATTTTCGCCTTTAATGCTAATTCCCCGGGAATTTACAAGGACATGCTCAACAATGACATGCTTTTGAACATTTTCCAGCTCATTTCCCAAAGCCGCCCCTGATTTTTTCTGTTGGAAAAACATATCCATTTGCTTATTTAAAGCCAGATCTGCCAATATTTCAACCATATTCACGCCCGTGGAAGCATAAACGGCCATAGGGGTCTGGCTTGGAAACCTTGCATCGATTTCCAGCATTTTCATCTCGCCCTTGTGCAGGATGACCTCAAAATCCATAATTCCATAAAGCTTCATGTCCCGGGCAATGGCGATGGCTGACGTTTCAAAATCCCTGACCTGTTCAATCTCAACCGGCGCAACAACTTGTTTGCAATCATATTTTTCATCCATAAAAAGCTCGGTAACCTGAAGGGTTTCATACCTGCCACGGCTACCGATTATTTCCAGGGAATAGAACGGTCCCTTGATAAATTCTTCCACCACATATGGCTCTTTTGCTGATGGGTTAAAGAATTTTTCCCATTCATCGTTTGAAGATATGATTCTCACTCCATGGCTGCCGCTTCCCACACTGGGCTTTACCACAACAGGAAAACCGCATTGGGGCCAGTCCATGGGTTTTGGAATGCCCAGCCGCGAAAACAGCTTATTTGATTTTTGTTTTGATGAGGAAATTTTATATGCGTTAAAGTCAAAACAAATGGGAGTAGTTGAGTTTTTTTGCCAGAGGTTAAGAGCAGCTATTGCCCTGTCACTTTCCAGTGCCGGTAGAACCAGATCAGCCTTTTCAAGAAAAGCCAATGCCTTATCCATTTGACAGATATCAACATGAACAAAATCATCGGCAAGTCCTTTTGCAGGGGGATAAGGGGTTTTATCAAGAATCATAACCTGAAACCCTGCCTTTTTTGACAAATAGGCTACTTCCACACCCTGGAGTCCACCCCCAACAATGGCTATTAACAATATATTATCCTTTACCGCAAAATTTTACCCAAAAGAAAACCCGCTGATTCCCTTGATTACCGGATGATACTAAAATTATAAATTGAGGCGAACACCATCAAGCCAGGTCAGGCTCCGGGTATATCTGCCCAGTCTATTGCTTTTATCTCTTGCCATTAACAGTCGCTCAATACCAAACCCTATACCCACCCAGGTTTCATTTATTTTCCAGGCATCATCCAGGGGATGGGGTCCCATTGCGCCTGATCCAAGTTCCAAATCCTCGGGCTCAACACCAACTATATCAATGGTTGATCCATAGACAGCAGATTCTTCTGTTTCCAGTTTATAGTCATCGATATCACAGGTTTTCATGACGAGCCCGGCCAATTCTTCAAGTCTTGCATGGCGCTCTTCCATGGGCAGACCAAATTCGCAGACATTTAACATGGTGAACTCACTGGTATGACGGGCACCTTCTGATTCCTTTCGAAAACACGATCCAATCTCAAATATTCCAATGGGCTTTTCCCAGATTCGAAGTAAATCCTTCATGATATAATACAGATGGGGTGCAAGCATGGGTCGCAGACACCGTTTTGAATCAACCCAGAAAATCTGTTTTGTAAGCGGATGGGAATCTGTAATGGACATTTTTTCCAGCAGATTTTTGGCCATCATGGTGGGTGTGGTTACCTGCACAAAACCTTTACCTGTTAAGGTCTCCACTAATTGATCGGAAAGGCTGCAAAGCCCTGGACGTCTTTCATTGTCACGCATTTTTCCCAATTTTATTTTTTGTGTTTTCACCAGAGCCGTTACAAGCGTCTGAAAGGTCTTGTTCCGCTGTTTTTCATCTTCAAACACCTGAACCAGCTCTTGAGCGTCTGCGTTTAGTTCGGTCAACCGATTCTTTTGAGTTTGGGTCCATTTTTTCATTATCAAGATACTTCCTTGTTTTTAACTAAATATTTCTTTGAGTTTTATCACCGTGTCTCCCGCGGTTTCCGCCCAAAAATTAGCTCCGATTTTGGCACCCCAGCGTGCCGTGGTGGCTGCACCGCCCACCATGGTTGTCAGGCCATCTCGAAGTCCGGCGTCTTTTAAGGCCTGTTCAAGGGCCTTTTGCCCCACCATGGTCGTTGTCATTAAAGCGGATGAACCCACAACATCGGCTTTATGTTCTTTTGCTTTTTCCACAAAATTCGCAATGGGAACATCTCGACCCAGGTCAATAACTTCAAAGCCGTATACCCTTAACATGGTGACGAGAATGCCTTTGCCAATATCGTGGACATCTCCTTCAATGGTTCCAAGAACAACCTTGGCGCGCTTTTTCCCAATCTGGTCTTTGGGCAGAGCCTGTTCCAGTATATTTACCCCTTTGGTCATTGCTTCCGATGCAATGATCAGCTGGGGTAAAAAGACCTCGCCTCGATCAAAAAGATCTCCAAGTCTCCGGATGCCTTCAGAAAGACCTTGTTCAATCATCTCAACCGGATCAAAGCCTTCATCCAAATATGCATGGGCCAATTTTTCTATTTCATCTTCATCGGCATCAACAATGTACTGGGCAGCCATTTTCATATATTGTGCTTTTTCCATTTGATTTGATCTCCTTTTCTATTTGTTGTTTATTATTGTTAATCTTTTTTTTGCAATATTAAAACCTCTCAGGGCTAACTTAAAATTTAAGTAATTGTTTAGCCCGTTAAAAGACGTTATCTCAGAGCCCTGTCTGATGGATATTTGCAGGAGGTTAAGCGTTTAGCATCGAAACAAATATCCATCGGATAGGGCGATTTCAAACATAAGAGCTGAATAGTTACAAAATTAATTAGCAATTTTGAGAAATCTTTTCATCCTTGGAACTATACAGTTTTTTTAAAATAAAAATGTTCTCCCCGCAGATTTTTTCACATCTACAACAGGCAAGCCCATTACATCGGGCAATATCCATAGTGATTTTAAAACAGTCTTCCTTATCTTCCAAACAAAGTGCATTTTCAGGACACTCCTCAATACAGTCACTGCAACCGGTACAGCCATTGAAAGTAATCGTTTTTGGCTCGCCGATATCAAAAATAATACCAAGGCCCTTGATTCCCAGATCCGGAATGTCCTGATGAACGGTCTTAATCACTTCAGAATTTACCCGTGCTTCATTTAAGGCCAGTGTTTCATTTAAGGGAGGAAGGCCAAACTTTTTTAAAAACCGATGATATTGATCCATGGGCATCCCCTCGGTCCAATAAGACAATTCCAGTATATAGATCTTTTCAAATGTCTTGGAATCGGCAAACATGCAGTGATGCTGTCTTAATTCATTGGCAATCTGCTCCATGTGCCAAAGTTCATCCATGTTCCTGACCATGTCGCAAGCCATGGCCAGAGAAGAGTTGCCCACCTGATATATTTTTTTAATTCCCTTGGGTACCATACCAACTTTCTGGGCCTTTAACGCATCAACATAAGTCCCGGAAGCGCCGCACATGTAAGCGGTTTCAATATCATCCAGATTAATTTTTGCTGCCTGGCATAAACCGATATGACCGGCTCTGATTGCACCGATGGCTTTACCTGCCTCTTTAAGGTCTTTTTCGATAAAAGTGACCCCATTGGACAAATGAATTTTTGCATCCAAAGTCATGATTTTCGGAAGCCGGATAAGTCCTGCTTCAATCCCCTGGTCAATCAAGGCCACAACTCCGGTTCCGGTTATGCCCGCTGCTTTTACTTTCCCTTTTTCAATTAAATCTCCCGTTGCCGGGTCTATTGTATCACCGGGCTGTACTTCCATATCCTTATTAAGAACAAAGGTTTTCAACCTTCCCTTCAGGAGTAAATCTTGTGTGGGTATTACTAAGCCGCCATTGTCACCGGCAATATCAGGTACAAACACCACATCACAGATGGCATGGGGAAGTGCCAGTAAACCATCCTTGATATGCTGCCCTTCCAGGGCCGGGCCGGCTGCCGTTGAACCCGTATATACGATCCCGTTAACAATAAGCGCCATTTCAGCATTGGTACCATAATCCGTGGCAATGGCAATCTGATCTTTTTCCAGCATACCCGTCTGAATCATCATGGCCAGGGCGTCAGCACCAACTTCATGTCGAACGGCGGGAGGAATAAGAATATCTGTTTCAGAAGATAGATTGAGTCCTGAAATTTGCCTGGCTTTTATGATCTGTGCATCTCTTTTAGGAGCAACTACACCCAAAGCTTCCAGCTTATGCTTTCCCGCATATGCAAGATCCCTGATTTCGATCTTTTGAAAAAGAGATAGCTGGATGGGGTTGCCGCAGACGGCCAGTCGCACCACTTCATCATTTTTAATCCTTAAGTTGTCAATCACCTTGTTGACAGCATTGATTATAACCTCATGGGCCTGATCAAGACCCTGTTCAATGGCAAAATGAAGATGATCCATGACATTGGCACCAGGAAGAGGGTGCCGGGTGGTAACTGCCGTGGAAATAATCATTCCGTTTTGATCCAGATCCAGGGCCTGCCCACGGAAACCGCTGGTACCCAGATCCAATGCAATTCCTATCCTTGCCACTAATGCTCCCTGGCCTTTTGCAGCATGGCCAAAAGATTTTTTGTAGGTGTACCCGGCCCCACTGCACAGCCCGGCGCCAGGATCTGGATACCATCGGCAATGGACTGTTCCGCTTCCTGTCTGATCTCTTCAGGTCCATGTAAAAACAAAGTGGTAGCCACATCTACGCCACCCAGCAATACGATATCAGGCCCACATTTTTCCCTGATATCCCTGGGATTTGATTTGGTGTCCAGGCTTAAAATATTGGGTCCTGTTTGCGCCATCCATTCCGCAATAGGATCTACCTTGCCGCAGATGTGGAGAATTGTAGGAACAGATATAGCGTCAAATTGTCTGGTCTGAAATTCCAGTTCCAGTTCTTTATATGTTTTTGGAGCAATTAGTTCAGGGGAAGCTGTCATATCTTCGCAGCAAATGATATCTGCTCCGGCATCAATGAGTGCCTTTGCCAGGGCCGTGCCAGCCTTTTCCCCTAATTCCAGCCAGGGTCGTAATTTATCGGGTGTCTTAAAGGTTGCCTTTAGAAGCGGAACCGTATCAATAAGAGATCCGGCAAGGGTAAAAGGCCCGATAATTCCTGCAATCACGGGTACCTCATCTCCCACTTCTTTTTTGACAATGCGGACAGCTTTGAGCAATTCCGGGATATGGCCCAGGGAAAGAAAGTCACTTGGGAATACGGGTGTGTCGTCAAGTTTGTAAAGGGGGGGATGATCAATGCCTGGTATTCCTTCCATATTGCCTGGAAGTTTCCCTGGTTTTATCTTAACGCCTAAAGCACGCGCCTCAAATGTCTGGCAAAAAGGAACTCTTACCGCATCAAAACCAAGGATGGTATGGGAAGCAAGCGCTAGTTTTGCCATGGTTTCTCCGTCTTCATGAGCGTTTGGCCAAAAGGCCTGAACCTTCTCCATTTGCTCATATGTTGCCATGCAATTGGCACCAAAGCAGGGCATTCGATCAGGCTTTTGATGGTTGATTACCGCCATCACGCGTTGTTTTGAATTCATTTGATAGTCCATCCTTTTCTATTTAGTTCGAGTGGGGTCAGGCTTGCATAGTTGCGTTTATTTAGCAATAAACGCAACTATGCAAGCCTGACCCCGCCTACGGCAATTATCTTACATATCCTCTCAGATTAAAACCGCATGAATTTCTAATGATAAGTTCTGCTTCCATCACTATTTTATTGCTGCTGCCGGATTGGTTTTGACCCTTAATTTTGTTGATGAGCATTTGGGCACCGGCCATACCCATTTTGTACTGGCTTTGAGTAACAGTCGTCAGTTCTATCCCGGCTAAAGACGATATGCTGATATCATCAAAGCCAATAATTGCCAGATCTTCAGGGATTTTGAGACCGGCCTCATATGCTGCCTCCCGGACGCCAAGAGCCATATTATCCCCCTGGATTAACAATGCCGTGGGTCTGTTTTTTTTGGCAAGTATCCCCTGGGCTGCCTGATAGGCTTTTCTCCTGGAAAATCCGCATTCAACAAATAAGTCCGGGCGAATACGAATACCAAATTCGGCAAATGCGTCATTTGAACCTTGGGTCAACAAAATAGCGTTGGAGGCTTGCATATCCCCTGCAATTATTCCTATTTTTGTATGGCCCAGTCTGCATAAATGACTGGCAGCCTTATAAGAGCCACCATAGCTGTCCACTGAAACAGAATCAATCCGGCTGGCCTTTTTTGGGTTAAGGATCAAACGGTTAACAAGGACATAGGGAATCTGCATCTCATTTAATAAATCAATGTTTGGGTCATCCTGCAAGGCCGTTGATAAAACAATTCCATCCGCCCCCCTGGATATGAGCATTTCAATAATTCTTTTTTCATTTTCATTGCTGTGTTTTGTATTGAAAAGCATCATATTATAACCCAGATCATTAATTTTTTCCTGCACCCCAAGGGCAAGCTCAGAGTTAAATGGGTCTGCAATATTGGAAACGATTAATCCGATGGCAAAACTTTGTCTGCTGACAAGGCCCTTTGCAAAATAATTTGGCTGGTACCCCATCTTCCCGGCCATTTTCACAATCTTTTCTCTGACAACCTTACCAACCCCTGGTTTGTCATTAAGAGCGTTGGAAATGGTTGTTGTGGAAACATCCAATTGTCTTGCAATATCTTTAATTGTGATTTTATTCATATTTTTCCTAAAAAATATCCAATAAATCCTATAGAACCCATCCTCTTATCTCATAATATTCAGCCAGCATAAATTCATACTCTTCATGGGTTATCTCGGCTCCCGTATCCGTAAGTTTTGTGAACAGTCCTTTTGAAAGCCGGTCGTCATCACTGGTCAAACCTTCCTGAATATTGAATTTTCTGATTTCTTTGGCAATATTTCCGGCTTTCTCCTGGAGCGAGGCTTTATCGGATTTTAGACCGGTTAATGAATGGATCATGACGGTCAACTCTTCCCATGTGTAAAAATCTCTGAAAAAACGGCAGAGAACCAGGGTGTCAAAAATGGTCAGGCGATCCTCAAAGTCAATCAGGATTTCAGCTTTCCCTTTCAGTTCGTCCATGGGACTGATACCGGCGAGCTCGGGTTTATAAAAGGTTGTTCTCAAATGGCAGGCTCCCCTGTCGGAAATGCCATAGGCAAGCCCCATCCCTTTGAAAACCCTGGGATCATACCCTGCCGGCTCAAGGCCCTTGGCGTGCACTGCAATATCTTCCAGATCCCATTCCTTTGCGGCATGTTTAATGCCATGGGCCAGAACATCTCCTATACCCTGTCTTTTAGCGATCATATGAATCAGTTTTTCTATTCCATCCACATCCCCATAATCAATATCAAGGTCTATTTTACCGCGTTTAGAAGCTTCTATGGCAAAGGCGCATAAATTTCCTGCTGTGATTGTATCCATTCCCAGCCGATCACATAACACATGGAAAAAAGCGATTTCCTCAATGCTGTCTACAAGGCAAAGCCCTCCAAAGGCATAGATGGTTTCATATTCCGGACCCTCAAGCGTCATCCCTTTGTGACGTCCCTTTAAAATGGTGGTTTGTCGGCCGCATGACATGAAGCATTTGGAGCAGCCCGTGGGTGTCACATCGCATTGGGTGTGCAAAGCGTCGGCACTTATATTCTCCCATTTATCAAAATATCCCTTTGACCAGTATTGTGTGGGAAAAGCCTTTTTACTATTTAAGACCTTTACCATCTGGGACGTGCCCATTGACTTGTAAGCCGTGACTGCAGGATGGTCCTTTCCCACATGGGCAATATGCTTTACAAAGGATTTGAGTTCCTTTTCATCATGGTATTCTCTTTTCCGGCTTCCCTGGAATATTATTCCTTTTATTTTTTTGGATGCCATTACAGTTCCAGCGCCGGTTCGTCCGGCACAATGCCAATTATCATTCTGGATAATACCAAAACATACACCGTTTTCAGCTGCAGGCCCAATGGCCAGTATCCCGGTTTTTTTAAACCCTTTATCCTTATTTATATACTCAGCTTCAATAAGGGCTTCGGTTTCAAAAGTATCTTTGCCCCAAAGCGCTTCTGCATTATTAAAAACAACATGACCCGGTTCAATGGAAAGAACCACAGGGGTTTTGGATTGCCCATGAATGATAACTGCGTCATACCCTGCAGCATCAATAGCCTCGGGCACCTTGCCTCCTGAATAGGATTCAGAGAAAAACCCGGTCAAAGGTGATTTTGTAAATACCCCATATCGACTTGCCCCCCATACTTTGCTTCCAGCCGTTGGTCCTGTACTGAAAATCAAATTATTTGCCGGATCCAGGGGAGGAATTTTTGGAGGATTGTATTTATTAAGCAAATAGGCTCCCAACCCTTTGACGCCCAAGAATTGTTCAAAAACCGCTTCTTCAATGGTTTTTTCTTCAAACAATTGTTTGGTAATGTCAATCAATAATAATTTTCCATAAAAACCTTTCCCATGAAAACCTTCCATTGGTCCCTCCTCAAAAGTGTGTTAACCCGGCAATATTTATAATAACTTAATCGTTAAAGTGATTTTAACATGATATATAACACTTTTGTCAAGCCCA
>Ga0233430_1003596_pt1 | contig 15474 bp, 14 predicted proteins | sample SI_118_April2016_2_FD_179883 | JGI IMG/M metagenome (GOLD analysis project Ga0233430, IMG submission 179883) | Seawater microbial communities from Saanich Inlet, British Columbia, Canada - SI_118_April2016_150_MG | ecosystem: Environmental > Aquatic > Marine > Inlet | place: Canada: British... | reverse complement strand
GTCACAGAAGAACGCCTGAACGCCAGTTTCACTGACCAGCTTTTCATGTTCAGCGAACTCGCCGCCGTTGTCAAAGGTGACGGTGTGCCTGGCCGGCTCAGGCAAACGGCGGAAAATATTCCGTAACACATTGCCGGTTTCTGACGCCGTTTTGGTCTTCAGGGAGGCCGTGATGAGGAACCGCGTCTTGCGTTCGCAGAGTGTGAGCAGGTTGCCCCGCTGGGTGCGGAATTGCATAAGGTCGCCTTCCCAATGGCCGAATTCCTCGCAGTTTCCTGCCCCCTTGGGCCGTTCATGAATGCTGCACCGGTTTGCCACCGGCAGACGCTGGCGCTTGAAATAGCGCTGGCCCCGACGTGCCTTGGCCCGTGTCAGATAGCGATGCAGCTTCTCGGGTCGGACTTTCGGGCGATAGATGTAGCGATAAATCGACTCATGGCTGATCGTGTGTTCTGATCCCTCAAGCTTGAGCCTGCCGGAGATCTGCTCCGGCGACCATCCCATTGCAAGACGGTCTCAGACATGGTGACCCAGCAGACTCAGGCGCTCCAGCTTTGAAGACCTTCGTCGCCGAGACAGGGCTATCCGATCCGCCGGTCCGGGACGATAACCACCCTTCGGAAGCGCGTTGCGGCGCAGTTCCCTGCTGATTGTGCTCTCCGAACGGTTCATCAAGACCGCGATCTCTTTCTGAGCCGTGCCAGCTTCACGAAGCCGAAAAAACTCATATCTCTCGTCTATATCGAGCTGATTGTATTCTGTTCCCATTGCAATTCCTGGTCATATAGGAATTGCACTTCGTTTGTGAGTCTAGCGGCGCAAAAATGGTTAGCCGATCTTATGCCGCGAGTGGAACAATTTACCGGATTTCTGGGCAAGGAAAGTTACGCACACATTTCCGGAGATGGTAGGGTTAATACAGTCTCTTGTTGGGAAGATGAGAAATCGTTGTTAGCCTGGACACGTGATCCTAAACATCAAAAAGCGATGGTGGCAGGCAAAGGCCGTATTTTTTCCCGGTATATCATTAGGATTTGTTCAGAATTGCGGAGTTATGAACACATAGCTTAACCGTAACATCGAAGTATGATTGACGTCATAAGCTACTCCCACTAATTAACCATCCCATCCCGCCAGCGCAGCCTGACCTAACACCTGCCATAACCAAAGTGCCGCCCCAGCTTCTGCCAGGACCACCCCTCGGGCCTGAACCAACAGCAGGCGGTTGTATCCCACCGGCGCTATAAGGCGAAGTCTTCTACAGCCTAAAAGAGGCGCAGGTGATTATCGAAGAATGGAGGAAACATTATAACCCAAAGAGACCGCTCAGTGCTTTGGGCTACAGCCTACCTACCCGGGGAACCATCGTTCCGATGGCAACAAAGCCGGTCAAGCGCTAACACTGGAACTAGACCATTCAAAGTGGGAAGATCAAGGGCATAGCGAAAAATGACCAAAGCTTCGAATGTAGCCTGATACAATCAAAACTACTGTAGATAAATTAGACCTAGTTGAAGATGCATTATCGTGTCAGGGTTGGATAAATTGTGGCGATAAATTGCAAATTCCCATAAATTTAATTTCCGGCTTTTCAGCTCATGTAAATGATTGCCATTCGCCAAAAACTGTAATTCTAACAGGCCTTCGAATTTTCTCAGACAAGATTTGACTCACAATTAGGTCTTGGTCTTTTTTTTGAACCGAGTTGCTGCATGAAAGTTGATGTATTTTGTCAAATTACACCATATACGTCGCGAAAAAAATCATCACCATGAACAGTCGACGGCCTATTGCCACTCATGTAGGGGTCCGTGACGGGCAAATTTTAGGCGCAGGAACTTTGGAAGAACTCGCAGGTTGGGGTGAATATGAGCTGGACGAGCGGTTTGCCGATAAGGTAATCATGCCCGGGCTAATTGAAGGACATGCTCACTCCTGGGAAGGAAGCGTATGGGAAGATACCTTCGTCGGCTATATGGAGCGTACCGCACCTAACGGCATTCGACACCAGGGCTGCGATTCCATTAACGAAGTTGTGGAGCGTCTTATTAAAGCCGAAACCGCCATGGCGGATCCGGGCGAAGCACTTATGGCGTGGGGGTTCGATCCGATTTTTTTTGACGGCCCGCGTATGAATTTGGCTGACTTGAACCGTGTTTCGACCACACGCCCGGTGCTGGTAATACACGCCAGTGGACATATCGTGAATGGCAACAGTGTCCTGCTTGAGCGGGGCAATATTACCGCCCGAACCAACGTCCAAGGGCTTGTGAAAGACGCCGGTGGTCAGCCAACCGGTGAACTGCAGGGCCCGGCGCTGCGCCAGGTCGCCTATAAGGCGGCCGGCAGGGACCGCTTTCTTGATATGGGCAAGGGCGACGCACTTTGGCGTTTCGCCTATTCTGCACAACGTGCCGGTGTCACAACCGCAACCGATCTTGCAAATGAACTGCCGGAAAGCACCGTTGAAAGCATGGCTGCCCTGACCTCGCGGAATGATTTTCCTCTACGAATTGTACCTGCGTTTGTTGGCATGTCGCGCTCCGCTGATGATGGAGTTGCCTGGGTTAAGTCACTCATTTCGCGCAGCAATGATAAATTGCGTTTTGGTCTCGTTAAATTAGTCGCGGATGGATCCATTCAAGGCTATACAGCCCGGTTAAAATGGCCCGGTTACTATAACGGGGCGGAAAATGGCCTTTGGTACATCGACCCGGAGGAATTGCCGCGTCGCCTCGCCGCCTATCATAAAGCTGGGCTACAGGTGCATATTCACACCAACGGCGATCAGGCTACCGAAGTAACAATCGAGAGTATAGAGAAGGTCTTGCGCGCCACCCCCGACGCGGACGCACGCTTTACATTACAACATTGCCAGATGGCACATGATGCCCATTTTCGGCGCATGGCGCGATTGGGCATTTGCGTAAATCTTTTTGCCAACCACCTCTATTACTGGGGCGATCAACATTACGCGCACACCATGGGCCCCGAGCGAGCACATCGAATGGATGCGGTTGGTACGGCCCACAAACTGGGCGTGGCCTTCGCAATACATTCCGATGCACCGGTCACCCATCTTGGCCCTCTGTTCACCGCATGGTGTGCCGTAAATCGGGTTACCGCCACGGGCCGGATACTAGGTGAAAACGAGCGGATCGACGTCGAGGATGCCTTACACGCAATCACCCTCGGGGCTGCTTTTACCTTGAAGCTGGATACCGAGATCGGCTCGATCGAGACCGGGAAGCGGGCCGACTTCGCAATCCTTGAGGGTGATCCATTATCGGTCGAACCCATGCAACTAAAAGATATCCCTATCTGGGGCACGGTAATTGGTGGTGAAATATTTCCCTGTAGCGAAATCGACTGCCCTTGAGGACGATCGGATATGGCGGCACCGGTCCCTCTTTCGGTCATTGGTGGCTTTCTCGGCACCGGCAAGACAACACTGCTCAATCAGCTCCTGAATAATCGTTCAGGTGTTCGGTTTGCGGTGCTGATCAATGATTTTGGCGATATTGTTGTTGATGGCGACCTCATCGCTGATCACAATGGTGAATCGATCACCTTTGCCAATGGCTGCGTCTGCTGTTCTCTTGGCAACGATCTGTTGGCGACGCTAACTGAACTATTAGAACGTGACCCGCCGCCGGAACAAATTTTTGTGGAAGCCAGCGGCGTCGCCGATCCGCGTACGATCGCCGATTTTGCGGCCCTGGATGCCGAACTGTTACGCGATCTGGTATTCGTTGTTGTCGATGTCCAAACCCTGCGTGAACGCGCATCGGATGACCGACTCAGCGATACGGTTAGGCGCCAGATCGCCTCCGCGGATCTAATCATCATGAACAAGTGCGATCTGGTTGACGATGTTAATCGGTGTGCCACCCGGCTATGGCTGGAGACCCAACGAGGTGATATCCCTATCATCGAAACCGAATATGCGCGTGTTCCGTTTGATTTTCTCTCCGCCGTGCCTTCATCTGACGTATCTGTTGACGAGATACTGCATCATCCGCATTCAACCAATCATACAGAATTGTTCCACAGCGAAACCTTGGATATGATCGATCCGGTTGATCTCACGGCATTGCGACGAGGCCTGGAGGCGCTGCCCCGCAGCGTATTGCGGGTAAAAGGTTTCGTTCCTATCCAAGGGCGCGGAGAACTGTTCTTTCTGGTGCAATTGAGTGGACGTGAGATTGAAATTTCGCCTTGGCAGGGGAGAGCGCCCGCGCGCGCTGGCCTCATCGTCATCGGCACACCGGACATGCCAGACAAACAGCAACTCGACCAGATATTTCTCATTGCGCGGTAACTATGCGATAGTTGTTGCCCGGACTACCGGTCGGCCCTAATGTTGTCGATCGCAAAGTCGTGGTGCTGGCTGTAGTGGCATACCTTTCCACGCTGTAGCTTTTGCGGCCTAGCAAGTCGCCACTTAATCATATCTCCCTCCCTCGATTAGCGCATGAACCGATGCCATTTTCGTTTGGGATGCATTCAAGGAACTCTGATGTCTTCGATAACCGTCTTCACCGCAAAGCAGATTAGGACAATGAACCGAAGCGCGCCGCTGGCGACTGCGGTCGCAATCCGCGATGGACAGATACTGGAAGTGGGCACACTGGAGACGATGAGACCTTGGCTTGATGCGTTTCCACACCAGATTGATACTCGCTTTGCCGATCGAGTAATTACACCGGGCTTTATCGACCCTCATTTGCACCCTTCCCTGGGTGCTTTGTTGTTGCAATGCCATTTTATCACTGCCGTGGATTGGCGTCTTCCTGGCGGCGAGGTGGCTGAACGGGTACACGGTCACGAAAACTATGTGCGGCGCCTGCAAACGATTCACCAGTCGCAAGAAAGCAGCGAACCGTTGTTGACCTGGGGCTATCACAAGATCTGGCACGGCGAAATGAACCGCGGAATTCTGGATCAGATTTCGAGCGAGCGGCCGATAATAGTCTGGCAACGTTCCTACCATGAAATGTTTGTAAATAGCGCGGCTTTGCGATGGCTGGCCATTGATGAGGACGAGGCCGACCGCCATTCACAAGTTGACATCTCGCAAGGCCGTTTTTTTGAGGTTGGCAAGGCCGTGCTCATGAACAAGTTGAGCCCTTTCATGCAGGAACCCTCGCGCTATAAGAGCGGATTGTCAAAAGTCAAAGATGCCATACATCAAGGAGGGCATACGACGGTCGGCGATATGGGTTTCGATCCTGAACAGCAGTTGCAACATTACCGTGACGTGCTTGAAACAGACGACACACCGTTCCGAGTTTGCTTGCTGGGCCGCGTGTTAATTTCAAATAGCAGCGTTGACGACGAAATCGAACGAATAATGAAATTCCCCGAGATGAGTACCCGCCATTTGCGTTTCACAAATAGGATCAAATTATTTTGCGATGGGGGGTATTTCGCTGAACTCATGCAGGTCTTGGCCCCGGGATTCATCGATGGACACGAAGGAGAATGGATGACATCACCTGAGCAATTGCAAGCGCTAAGCCGGGCGGCATGGCATCGCGGATTACATATTCATGTCCACTGCACAGGGGATCTAGGCGTTGAATTGGCACTAGATATTCTTGAAGAGCTACAATGGGAACGGCCTCGTTTCGATCATCGATACACCATTGAACATTTTGGCATGTCTACGCCGGAGCAATGCGAACGGATAGCTGCGCTGGGCGCACAAGTCTCGGCGAATGCCTATTATGTTCATGAGCTTGGCGATGCCTATTGGCAACATAGTGTTGGTTTTGAGCGAGCTTCGCAAATGTCGCGACTGGGCACACTGGTTAAGTTGGGCGTCCGGACCGCGCTGCATTCAGATTTTACCATGGCTCCTGCAGAGCCATTGAATTCCGCCTGGGTGGCGGTCAATCGTCTAAGCCTGTCGGGAGAGGTAATGGCACCCGAGGAGTGTCTTAGCATTGATCAGGCAATGCGTGCCGTCACCATAGATGCCGCCTATATGCTCGGCCTCGAAAACGAAATCGGCAGCATTCGTGCAGGTAAGAAGGCGGATTTCACGGTTCTTGCAAAAGATCCTTATGAAACCTCCGCTTTAGAATTGAAAGATATCCCCGTTGTAGCCACAGTTTTTGAAGGTGAAGTTCATTGGATTGAGCGATGAACGCACGCATCCTGACAACGCTGCTTAGCGGCTATCTGGGTTCAGGCAAAACTACATTGATTAACCGTATCCTGGAAGCCGAGCATGGCTTGCAGGTTGCCGTCCTAGTCAATGATTTTGGTGCGGTCAACATTGATGCCCGTTTTATCAAGAATATTGCTGATCAAACTATCAGCCTAACTAATGGTTGTGTATGCTGCTCAATCGCCGATGATCTTGGTGCCGCGCTTGACCAGCAAACCGCCCGGGATGATCCGCCTGATCATATAGTTATAGAGGCAAGCGGGGTGGCCGAGCCGGCTCGAATTGCTAATTACGCGTCGGGTTGGCCCGGGCTGCGATTGAATAGTTTAATTACGTTGATTGACGCGGAAACAGTTCAGGAGCGGGCAAGTGATAAGTTCGTCGGTCGTGTTGTCACCAGGCAGATAGAGGCCGCAGACTTATTGATTGTTAATAAATTGGATTTGATCGATGACGCGCAGTTGCAGCGACTGGAAGAATGGCTCCATCCACTCGCAAGCGAAATTACCGTGCTAAAGACTATTAATGCTGCCGTTGAACCAGGATTGCTTCTTGGTTCGACACCGGTTCATTCGGCCACCCAGCAACTGAAAGGAGCAGTGGAAACGCATGGCCTGAAAGCGATCACTTGGGAAGCCAACGGGCCGATTAACCTCGGTAGTCTTAGTTCGACTATCCAATCCATGCCTCCGACAATCCATCGGCTAAAAGGGATGGTTATCGACGATGCTACGGGAAATGCCTATTCTGTTCAGGTAGTCGCACGCCGCAGTGAATTCAGAAAAATAGAGATGGGCACACCAAATCTCATAGGAGCGGCGGATGGAAACGGTCAGATCGTTGCTATCGGTGTCGATCACGAGGATCTGGTCGAGCTACGGCATACTCTGGATACCATCGTCGCCGCAAATCTGCCGGCGCCATAAAGTCGACTATAATCATAGGATCAACTGTGCTTCCGCAAATCTACTGGGCTGTATTTTTTACACACAAAATCTGTCGACTGCCGACGAACCTTTAAAATCGTTGCTGGGAATTTACGATGATGATCGATAGTCGCGGCCATTGGTTTTGCGTGCTTGACGGCAGTCAAATTGTAGGTCTTTTATTGGAGTCTATAAATTTGAGGGGAGATTATCATGCAAAAGAAACAGTTCTTCTTGTCGGGCGCAAAGCTCGTTGCCGCACTGACATTAGTTAGCTCTGTAGTAAATACAGCGCAAGCGGCGGATCCGAAGCGGGGCGGTACACTCACGATCGTGGATTCGGCAAATCCCAGACACTTTAATGCGGCGGTACAATCGGGCGTTGCAACTATGGTGCCAGGCGCGCAATTGTTCGCGACGCTGTTGCGGCTTGATGGGCAATTTAAACCCCATCCATATCTGGCGACGGATTGGAAGGTCTCCGACGATGGCATGTCGGTCACTTTGAATCTGCGAAAGGGCGCGAAATTTCACGATGGTCATGACATCACGTCCGCCGACGTGGCCTTTTCACTCAAGGCAAACCGCGACAATCACCCCTTTAAAGCGATGTTCGCTCCCTTGAAAGATGTGGAAACGCCGACGCCTCATCGAGTGGTCTTGCGCCTGAAACAGGCGCATCCGGCTCTCATGCTTGCCTTGACCGCTCCGTTGTCGGCTATCATTCCAAAGCATGTATACGGCGATGGGCAAAATATCAAAAAGCACCCGCGGAACACTAAGGATGTGGTTGGTTCCGGCCCCTTCAGGCTGACGGCGTTCAAGCGTCGTGAACACATCATATTGGAGCGCAACAATAATTATTTTATGGAAGGGCCGTATCTCGACAAGATCGTGTTCCAAAATTTTGGCCAGGTGGCAAGCCAGGTCATAGCCATGGAGCAGGGCAAAGCTGATATGATGCATTGGAGCAGTTCCAGCAGAACATTGGCGCGATTGAAAAAATCGAAAAATCTAACGGTGACTTCGGATCATTATGTCGCTATCGGTCCGAACAATTGGATCGCCTTCAATCTGAAACAGAAACAGCTTTCCGATTTGCGGGTGCGTCAAGCCATCGCTTATGCGGTTGATCGTAATTTCGTCACCAAGGCGCTGCATGGCGGCTTCTCCAAGCCTTCCACCGGCCCGATCGTTCCGGGTACACCTTTCTATACAGCCGATGTTGAGCATTATGACGTTGATCTTGCGAAGGCCAACAAGATCCTTGACGATGCCGGCTATAAGAAGAATGGCGACGGCATGCGCTTCACTCTCAAGGTGGATTATCTGCCATCCGCGTCAATTGATGAAAACCAAAAGGCGATTGCCGAATATTTGAAGCCGGCGTTGAAGAAGATTGGCATCAACGTGGTCGTCAGGGTTTCGCCTGACTTCCCCACCTGGGCCAACTATGTTCGTAATTGGGACTTCGACATGACCATGGATGTCCCGTTTAACTGGGGCGACCCGGTGATCGGCGTACATCGGACTTATATGAGCAACAACATTAAGAAGGGCGTGATTTGGTCTAACACCCAGAACTATGCCAACTCAGAAGTGGACGCTATTCTGGCCAAGGCTGGCGTCGAATTGGACCCAGTCAAGCGTAAGGGCCACTATGTCAAGTTTCAGAAAATCCTGGCCCGTGACCTGCCGGTCTATCCCATCAATGTGATTGCCTATCACTCCGTCTTCAACAACAAGACGGTTAGCGGCGTTCCAAACACCGTGTGGGGTACGGCCCATCCCCTGGACCGAATCTACAAACTGAAGTAAGGGCAAGGTGTAAAGTGCTTTTGCGGCGGCCCGGGGATTGAGCCATTGGCTCAATCCCCGGGCCGTGCGTTGCTTTTAGAGTTATATTGCAGGCAGCATGGCCAATTTTTCGATTATTGCGGCTAAACGAATTCTCAATGCGGCCGCGCTGATATTGGCCGTTGTCATTTTGAATTTTCTGCTTATCCATATCGCGCCCGGCGACATCGTCGATACCATTGCCGGTGAAATGGGTGGTATCAGCCCGGAATTGATCGCCGAAATTCGGGCGGATTATGGCTTAGATAGGCCGCTTTATGAGCAATTGGCACTGTATATATTAAAAATCTTGCGGGGCGATTTAGGTCACTCCTTTTTTTATGATGTACCGGTTGTTGACTTGATCTTGGACGCGTTGCCGCAGACCTTGTTACTAGTTATCACCGCCCTGTCACTGGCTCTTGTGATAGGCACTATATTTGGTGTCATTGCGGCGCGTCGACCGAATAGCGCTTTTAGCCATTTCATAACCGTACTATCGTTGATCGGGTTTTCGGCACCGGTATTTTGGACCGGGCTCATGTTCCTGATTGCCTTTGCCTCCTTTATTCCCCTGTTCCCGCCCGCCGGTATGGCGGACCTCGGTCTGGAATCGGGTAGTCTGGATTATTATCTCGACGTGCTGCATCATATGGTCCTGCCGGTGGTCACCTTGGCGTTGATTTATCTGGCATTCTACAGCCGGCTGTCGCGAGCCAGCATGCTGGATGTCCTGGGCTCTGATTATGTGCGTACTGCACGGGCCAAGGGATTGAGCGAACGCGTTGTGGTTTACAAGCACGCCTTGCGAAATGCCTTGATCCCCATCGTCACTATAGCCGGCTTGCAATTTGCGCAAATCTTGTCGGGCGCTGTTTTGGTGGAGGCGGTGTTTGCCTGGCCTGGACTGGGCACCCTGGCGTTGGAAGCTATTTTGCGCCGCGACGGGCCAACCATTTTGGGCATTCTTTTCTTCTCCGCCATGGTGGTAGTGATTTTCAATCTCCTTACCGATTTAACCTACAACCTGATCGACCCGCGCATTCGTCTCGGTAGCAAGGAATGACGGGTGGGGCATATTGACATGACAGACCAAAAAAGTAACCAAAGCCAACCCGCATCGGTAACGCTTGAAGGGGCGTACGAAATCCCCTCAATAGAGCATCCCCTGCGCGAGGCGGCCCGTATGTTTGCGCGCAACAAAGCCGCGCTCGGCGGTCTAATCCTGTTGGTGGGCATCCTTATTTTGACCCTTGTTGTACCCTTTTTCTACACAGTCGATCCTTTTGATCTGGTATGGGCACCCCTGTCGCCCCCTGGGACAGAAAACGTCCCCTTTGGCACAGATTATCTGGGGCGCGATATATTGGCCGGCATCATCCATGGAGGTAGCGCCACACTGGCGGTCGGGGCCTCGGCCGCTTTGTTGGCGGTGGTCATTGGCCTTTCGGTTGGTTCTTTGGCCGGCTATTATGGCGGCTGGGTCGATGAAGTGCTGATGCGGATTACGGAGTTTTTTCAAGTCCTGCCCACATTGTTGTTTGCGATGGTCATCGTGGCTCTGTTCCAACCGTCGGTCGCAACCGTCGCTTTCGCCATTGGTGTCGTCAGTTGGACGGCGGTTGCACGGCTGGCGCGTTCCGAATTCCTTCGCATCCGCGCTCTCGACTATGTCAAGGCGGCGCGATCCATAAGCTCCAGCAACTCGCGCGTTATATGGTATGTAATCCTTCCCAACGCCATGCCGCCCCTGGTTGTGCAGGCAACGCTGGCGGTCGGCGGCGCTATTCTGTTTGAGGCAGGCTTGAGTTTCCTTGGCCTGGCTGATCCAAATGTCATGAGTTGGGGTTTTATGATCGGATCAAGCCGTGATTATCTGATGGATGCTTGGTGGACGGTGACTATCCCCGGAGTGTTTATTTTCCTAACCGTTCTGGCGGTCAGCCTTATTGGTGACGGGTTAAACGATGCCACTAATCCGAAGTTAAGGGAGCGTTAGCCTATGGCCGAGCCGCTGCTGGAAATCGAAGGTCTGCGGGTAGAGTTCGATACCCGCGATGGTGTGGCCACGGTCATCGATGGACTCGACATCTCCCTTTATCCTGGTGAGATATTGGGGATAGTTGGTGAAAGCGGCTGCGGTAAAAGCATGACCGCATTGTCGGTCATGCGCCTGGTTCCGGTGCCGCCAGGGCGGATCGCCAAGGGCACGATCCGGCTTGATGGCGAGGATCTTTTGCAAGTAAGCGAAAAACGTATGCGCGGAGTGCGTGGCAATGAAATTTCTATGATTTTTCAGGAACCGATGACTAGCTTGAACCCAGTATTTTCGGTTGGAGATCAGATTGCCGAGACCATATTGCTGCATGAAGGCGGAGGCAAACGTGCGGCCCGGCGGCGAGCGGTGGAGATGCTCGACGCGGTCGGTATCCCAGCAGCGGAAATTCGGGCGGGGGAGTATCCACATCAGATGTCTGGCGGGATGCGCCAGCGGGTTATGATCGCCATGGCCTTGGCCTGTAAGCCCCGGGTGCTGATCGCGGACGAACCGACAACGGCCTTGGACGTTACTGTACAGGCGCAGATCTTTGACCTGTTGAAGGACTTACAGGAAAAGACCGGCGCCGTGATCGTGTTGATTACTCATGACATGGGCGCCATCGCGGAGATGGCCCAGCGGGTGGTCGTGATGTATGCGGGCCGCAAGGTGGAAGACGGCCCGGTCGATGAAATTCTTACCAATCCGAAACATCCATACACCGCCGGCCTGATCGGCTGCGTTCCCCATTTGAGCTCCGATCCCGCTGAAGAGCGGTTACCGCTTACGGATATTCCGGGTATGGTACCGCCGCTGACAAGGCTTGGGCAGGGCTGTCCTTTCGCACCGCGCTGTGTCAAGGCACTGGCCAAGTGCAGATTGGAAATGCCGCCAAAATCGGTGGTCAGTGAAGGCCATACGGCTTCCTGTTGGCTGATTGAAAACGATGGGCCCAGATGATGAGCGAAGAAACTCTTCTTTCAGTCAAAGATCTAAAGGTTCATTTCCCTTTAAAGAAACGCGCTCTGACTGGTGCCAAGTCTTTTGTCTATGCGGTTGACGGCGTTAATCTGAAGGTCAACAAGGGCAAAACGTTTGGTATCGTTGGGGAAAGCGGTTCGGGAAAAACCACGACGGCGCTTGCGGTCATGCGCCTTGTGCCGATCACCTCCGGGGCCATAACTTTGGGAAAATTTCGGCTGGACCAACTTCAGGGGGAGGAGCTGCGACGCGCCCGCCGGCACATGCAAATAATCTTCCAGGATCCCTATTCTTCCCTCAACCCCCGTGTTCGGGCCGGCGCCATTGTACGTGAGCCTATGGATTTGATGAACGTGGGGGAAAAATCCGAGCGTGTTGACCGCGTCGCAGAATTGTTCCGCCAAGTTGGTTTGCGTCCCGAACAGCAGGCGCTTTTCCCCCATCAGTTTTCCGGAGGTCAGCGCCAACGTATCGGCGTGGCTCGGGCGCTGGCCTCCCAACCGGATCTTCTTGTCTGTGACGAGCCGGTTTCGGCACTGGACGTCGCTATTCAAGCCCAGATCATCAATCTATTGCGCAACCTGCAGGACGAATTGGGGCTGACGTACCTGTTTATTTCCCATGATCTCGGAGTTGTGCAATATATCTGCGATGACATCGCCGTAATGTATCTGGGAAAAGTGGTGGAGCAGGGAGATCGCATCTCTTTGTTCAAAAAGCCGCTGCATCCCTATACCTGGGCGCTTTTGTCGGCGGTACCCTCGGCTGACCCGGCGCTTCGGGGCAAAAAGGACAGAATTCGCCTTCAAGGCGACCCGCCTAGCCCCATAGACCTGCCGTCCGGTTGCGGCTTCGCCTCCCGATGCCCGTTCGCCAAGCCGATCTGCACGATGGAGACCCCGCAGCTCCGGACAATTGATAAAGGTCATTCTGTTGCTTGTCATCTGGTCACAGATGAGGGCGTGTCGCCACAGCAGCAAGTTTGATAAATATCTATCGCCAAGTAGTAGACGATCCGACTAGTGCCGGCCCTAGTGCGGCACGAGACGAATACCTTTTCAACGCTACCGATACCCCTGCGGGCGTTCGATCTAAAATCCGGTCAATCGACGGTCCAAATCTATCGCAGAATAAATAACCCGGCCGCAATTTTTCGCGAAATAATTGAGAGGGAAGGCGCGGAATACGTTGTGCCCATGATAGCAAACTCTAATCCATCGGGTGCGATGAACCGTTACCGGTTTTGATGGAGGTGCAACCCGACCATCAAAACACAAATGAAAGGCCACCCTCATGCTTTACAGGAATGGCGAAATCATCAAACATAAATTTTGCCTGTTCAACAGAGAGCGCGGTCATGTGAGCAGCCCCACAGCTTCATTAATCCCACTAGTTCTCTACGTTCCCGCAGTTTCTGAGCTTGCAAGTTCCTTTTCGCTCATGTTTCCCATCCATGCACAGTCTTTGCCTTCGCGCAACGTTTTCGACCTTGTTCTGTTACAGGACCTGTTAATTTGCCTCCGTGGAACATGCACACGCGCTAGCCGGTAAGAGCTGCCTTCTGGCGCTGCCGTTTTCCGTGTCTAAAACATTTGATTTAGAACCGACGAAATCGGCTCAGAAAAGTCGCAGGAAACTGCGCTCCATGGATGTCGGTTTCAGAGGGGTTTTAGAACCGATCCTATTTCCGTTCGGAAATACGAATTTTGGCTCTGTTTTCGTATTTCCGAGCAGAAATACGGTTGTTGGCGGCTGATAACAGCCAGTTCTCATGAGACACCGAGCGGCAAAATGGTTCAGCTTCTTTGCTGATTGCCTTCCTGTGCAATCGCTGTTTCTCTAGCCTGTCGCTTTGCAATCTTTCGCATGTTGCTCAATTCAGCGGAGAACGGATGATGCTGGTTGTCCTGAATATTCAAAGGAAGTGATAGCGCCGAAAGGAGCTCACGCTCGATCTCCCACGGCGTTTGATGCTCAATCCAACAGACGAATGCATTTTCCTCAAACCAATCATCGAGCCATTGCTCGCCCATATGTGTGAATGTCATTCGTTTGCCGCTGCTGACACGACGAAGCGGATAATCGCTTTTCTCTGCCAGCAATATGCCAAGTGACAGCCGCAGCGTTGAACCTTCAGCATTACCCCTGAAATGGTATGTGATCCGTTTTCTGAGATTTTCACCGCTTGTATCGTTCTTGGGTGATATGCCGACATACAAGAGTGTTAGACCATCTCTGACAATGCAGCCATCGACAGGGACACCACTTGGAATTTCCTTGAAAAACCAAGCATAGACGCCCCTAACCGCTGGGACTGGGCTGGGCTTCGAGAGAACGCCAGAGCGGGAATATAGAATAAATGGCTGCGAAAGAGATTTGATTGGGTTCATTTCGCCTGGTAGATCCGCTTTTCTGGGATCACCCCTCGCACGCCGCCACGAGGATCTGCCATGTCACCAAGCCTTCTGGGGATCAGGTGGATATGGCAATGAAAGATCGTCTGACCAGCATCCTTCCCGCTATTCACGCCAACGTTAAAGCCAGTGACGGCATTATCCTTCGCCTCGATCTCTTTCCTCACCTGCTGTAACAGCGAATACGCCGCATTTATCTCAGGCTGATGTAAATCGAAAAATTCTGCAACATGCCGTTTTGGAATGATGAGGGCGTGGTGCTCCGTTACCTCGTATCCATCCCAGACGGCATAGCAAAGTTCATTCGAGGCGAAAACTCGCTCCTCATCTATTACGCAGAAAAGACAATTTTTCTCACGGTGCTTATATCCCTCAGCCATCCCCCGAAAATCCGTATCGTCACGGTCCCGTTTAGAGGCATTGCAGGAATAGCAAAGAGCCTGAAGGTTAGACAGATCGTCAGTCCCGCCCTTATTCCTCGGAATAATGTGATCAACTTCCAAGGCTTTATCCTCTGCCGAAATTCCGCAGAGCTCACATCGGAATTTTGCTCTCTTGAAAACCTCGTAGCGCAATGAGCCAGAGATATAGCCTGTTGATTTCTTCTTGCCCGCCCATTTGCTGTCTCCATATTTGGATATGAAGCTCTCAATTTTATCGACGCACATTGAGGCAAGGTCATCCATTTCGGCATCACTCAATTCGTTTGAAAACGGAATTTGATAGCCGATGATTTTTCGCCCCTCTTTGACTGGCTGGGTGATGCCATTGCTCTTGCTCAGAACCTGCCCAACCATATTCTTGGTAATGTGCTCATAATATTCTGCTTGAGTGGTGTCATAGCTCAGGAGTGCCGCTGCGATATCTGCGACAGATGCCGCGCCGTTGCCGTGCAGTATCTCCATAAGCATGACAGGCTGGTAGATTTGCTGCATCTGCATCCGATTTTGAATAAAATCGGCGAGGTCAGTGTAGATTTCTGAATGCTTTGCCATTTTGTCTCAATGATTGAAGAGCAACCCAAACGGACGCTCCATGTGTCTCATCGTGCCGTCTCGTTCTCGTATACTCAAAAAGACGGATAATGTGCCAGTTTCTCACAAG
>Ga0233430_1003595_pt1 | contig 15477 bp, 11 predicted proteins | sample SI_118_April2016_2_FD_179883 | JGI IMG/M metagenome (GOLD analysis project Ga0233430, IMG submission 179883) | Seawater microbial communities from Saanich Inlet, British Columbia, Canada - SI_118_April2016_150_MG | ecosystem: Environmental > Aquatic > Marine > Inlet | place: Canada: British... | reverse complement strand
GACCCTGGCCAAAGGAATCATAATGGAACGTTTGGTTCAATTGGAGACGCTTATTGCCCGTAATCAGGAGCGGTTTTACAAAATTGGTCAGGCTTTGAAGGAAATTCGTGACAATCGCCTGTACAAACTGGCCTTGTTCGACACATTTGAAGCATATACCAGAGCACGGTGGGATATGGGTAAAGCCCATGCGTACCGCCTGATCAAATCCTATGAAGTCATCTATAATTTGTCTCCAATTGGCGACAAATTGCCGGCCAATGAATCCCAGATCCGTTCCCTTGCCCGATTGGATTCTCTGGAACAACGTCGTATCTGGAAAGCGATCATAAACAACGGAATGGAATTAACCGCGCTGAACATTAAAAAATTTATTGCCACCCAGAAGGCGCCCTCGGAAAACAAACCGGATTTGACGGAACGGATTTCGGCTGAATACATGGCCGCTGTACAGGCAATGGTTGAGCAGGTCCGGGTGGCCCAGCATGATCATTGGCAAAAAACTTCCCGACAAGCCGCATTGTTGTGGAATCGGGTGATAAGAGAAAAGATCCAGTCAAAGAAGACCTGCAATGGATAACTTGAAGGTCACACGCAATTTGAGCATTGACGACCATTTTCATTTACTGCTTCACAAAAAAATTATGAACAAAACCGGGTCTGCCAAAAGAAGGAGCAAAAAATATTACAAGGACCAGTACAAGAAAACCGGTATTATCCCGGCTCCCCTTTTGCTGGTTGAAAAAGGAATTATGGATGGTCGCAAGTGCAGCGGACGGCCCCGGTCCATAGATGGACAAACCAAAAGGCGGTTTATTGAAATGGTCAAAACCTCCAGTGATCCTTCATCCCAGGGGTTTATCTTTATTACCCGGAAAGCCAGGACCATTAAGAACTATCACTACTGGCTTGAAAAAGAATTGAACAAATCCATCAGCCTTCCAGCACTCAGACGTTGTGCCAAAAGGGAAAACCTTAAATTCTACCTTGAAAAAGAAGATTTTGAAGAAGATATCCCTGTGAAAAATACATTCAAACCGGAGCCGGTATTTGACCTGATACAGGTGGACGGCTGCAAATTTCGATATTTAAAAATCAAAGATGAAACCGGAAACTGGCAAAAACCCCAGGTAATTGAAACGTTTGATACCGGTTCCCGGTATATGTTTGAGCTTGACGCTTATTTTTCTGAAAGCAGCCTAAACTCAGTGGATTTGTTTAACCAGTTTTTACTGAACACGCCATTCCCCCAAAAGAAAATCCGCTTCAGGCCGGATAATGCCAAAGGATTTGTAAATCTAAAAAGAGTTATCAACGCCTTGAATATAAAGCATTCCGTTCCGAGAGGATTTTATCTGGCGCCGGATTTTTCAAGGGTTCATTCAGCCAAAGACAAGGCTCATCTTGAGTCTTCCCACCGCAGCCTTCATAATTTTGAAATCCGGATCATCAAGGCGCTTGAAGACAGGATTGTGAAGACCGTTCCAGGATATCTTTTCAATCAGGGGAAAAAAGAAAAGATCACGGTGACACTCCTTGATATTACCATCCAGGATCTAAAGAACAGCCCCCTGATAAAAGAATACCGCAACGAACATAACCATACAAAACATTATTTTAGTGAAAATGGAAAGGTCAGTGCATGGATCCCTGCACAGAAGCTGGAAGATTTTTTATCAAAACAAGTCGACATCTTTACCTTTTCCCCTGATGAAGTACAAGAGCATATGAAGTACGGCTACAGGAAAATAAAAGCCACTGTATCCAACAAAAGAACCATCCGCCATGACAATCGGTACTATTATGTGACCAGTGGCGCAGACCGATTCAGCAAGCATAAAAGCACACCAGTGCAAATATCCAGGTACAAGGACAAGCTTTTCATCTTTGAGCGAGGGGAAGACGGCATTCTGTTGGGCGAAGCCCTTGCCCAGAAGCCGTTTGATAAACCGCCTGAACCGGCTCCTGTGCAGCCGGATGAACTTGACACGATTATTATTCTTTTGGAAACTCACAACATGGCAGTTGATCGGCCCGCCTTAATTGAAGTTTATCATAGGGGCCTCACTTTAGCCCGGGCTCAACAAGTACTTGATTATAATCAATCAAGGTACACAGATTACATCAAAAAGATCAACCAGCCCGAGGCACGAAAAAACCAGGCATTATTCAATGCCTTTATTCTTGATTGCCAAAAATTGATCAATACGAACCATGTGGCCACTTATGCATCCCACGGAGACATAACATGAAAGAGGATTTTATCAGTGATAAACGAAGGGTATCATACCTGGGTGCAACTTATAATCGGATTTACCGGGGACAGAGTGTGCTCATTGAGGGTGATTTTGGTGCGGGGAAAACCCGTTTTTTAAAATTGCTGCGCCCAAAAAAACTTCATGCTGTATGGGTGGAGTCTCTGTTCAACATACACGAAACCCTGGCATCCATACTCAAAGAGTTAAATTATGATACCACCGCTACCTATCGCCGGACTCCCCAATACCTGAAGATGATCTGCAACCTGTCCAACTGCTTTATTATCATAGATGAGGCCAACGATCTGGATACACGGGTATGGCCATACCTCAAACGAATTATCGATGCTGGCGTTCCCATTATCTTTGCCGGATTTCCAAAGGTCAGAACCTATTTGAGCCGTAACCATCCTGATATACTCAGCAGGTTGAAAACTTTGATTTTGTATCCCATAGAGGTCGAGGCTTTTATTGAAAAATACAAAGACATCCAGCAGGAAGCAGTTGAGCAGATCTATATGGCCGTCAAAGGCGATATGCGAAAATTTAAAGAAATTTGTACAGACTGCAGGGACAGGGCAAATGAATTGAACCACCAATTTGTTGACATTAATCTTGCCCTGGAATTTATATCTGATCTCCCTCCCCAATAAGCCTTGTAATAATTTATCTTCACGAACAGGTTCTCTCTGATTTAATCAGGTGAAGGCCTGTTTGTGTATAATCTTCATTTTTAACCATTGATGCCGATTTTTGTTTGTTTTACTCTCGGAGATCGCTAAACTTCAGTTGATTTATGAAATCTTTTTGGATCGTTACATTATTTTGTAAATCCCACTGTTTTTGATCATCCTCTTAATTTCCTTGATTTATAAAGAAAAATCATACTCCTCTTGAAATCTTGAAGCAAAAAATCCGTTACAATATTTGAATGTGATCAAGCTGATATTAACAATATAAGATTACCAATATGATTTACACTTTAATAAATAGGAAATACTAATGAAAATGATTGATGATCCAGAAATTTTAGACAGGGCGATATCAGCTTTTTATCACACCAGGAAAAAAAATGGTCTGCACGATGTGCAGCCTGCAAATTCAAGTTATGTTGCAGAGGTGGATAACAAACAGTATGTTGTATTAGAAAATGTGAATGGAATTTTAGCCGTTTACCGTATTAAAAATGATGGATATCTCAAAAGGTTAAAGCGTTGGCCCGAGGAAATTAGACTCTTAAAAACAACGATAGAGGAATCCTGCCAAAACTTAATTAAAAAATTTGAAAGATTAATAGAAGAGCGGGATGATTTAATCGAACAGTATAAAAAAGATGGAAAAGAAATTCCTGAAGGCTTAAAATTATTATAACATGATTCTTTGCATCAAAGGAAATGCATAAATAATTGTAGTAATGTAACAAGCCCCCAATGTAAAATCTTTAAGATATCAGTTCGAATCAGAACAATTTTCTCCTTAAGGTGAAAACCATGATCATGCCAGTAACTTCAACGGTATGGTAATCCCAAAAGTGATTATTGGAATAAGTTATAGAGTTAAAATTTTACTTTAAACATATTTTAATTTGTGTTGAAAGTTTTTTCATATTTTAGGTTTCGTCACTTTTCTAAAAACCGAAAACCTTTTAATTATAAAATGATCGTCAGATATCACCTGAATTATTTCATTTAGTACGTTAATCATTCAATAATCTATTAACAAAACCATCCTTGTAATAAGAAAAATATTCAGCACTGACTTCATCATCATGTAACTCTTTTATCGACTTAACAAACTTTAAATTTGACAAAATATATAAGTCATTAAATTTTTCGAAAAACTTACTCCATTCATTTCCTGCATATTTACAAAATATTTCATCAATAGTCGAAATAGCATCATCGCTTTTTCCGAAAATCGTTCGGATTTCATTTAATTCATTTTGCGAGAGGTCACTATATTTTTCACCGCCATATCTAAAGCCTTCAAGATAGTATTTAATTTGAACAATTCCCATTAATCCTTCGCCATTGCTATCCACGATAGATTCACCATTGACCTTTGCTAATTTTATAGCTTCATTGATATCATCATCAGAATTGGTGACTGCCAGCGTTTCTAATTCCTTTAAATGATCTTCCATTTCTTGTGCAAAACCCATCGCAGTATCTCTTTCTTTTTTAAGTATTTCAGCTCTTTTTTCAAAAGAAATAAGAGACCTTTTTAGTTCTTCCAATTCCTTATCTGATATTTCTTTTATCTGCTGAGGGTCTGGAGGTGGAACAAAAGGACCTCTTCTTTTTAGCTGCTTTACAAATGATTCTTGGTACCATATAGCCAAATCCCTTGCCATTTGTAGATGATGTAACGCCGAACCCTGAGAGCTTATCTGCTCGTGTACGGCGTCGTTTCCAACTTTTTTAATTTTATAGAAATTATTTTTTATTTTTGGGGTGAGTATATTCTTAGCGTTGAGTTTTTTTAATATTTCATCGAGAGTGCTACATGTACTTACGTCAATTTTAATTAATGCACAAATTTCTTTGGCCAAGAATTCTACAAATTGACGTAACCTAAAAAGAGAGATGTCTGGATCACTATGAATAAATTTCTCTGCATCAGCAGCCACTTTGTAAATAGGTGGGCTACTATTTTTTAAAAATTCAAAATTTGATGTTTGTTCCGGCATGGTAACTCCTCCATTAAATAATTATCGAATAATTCTTTCCCTATTATGGGTTGCGTAATTTTTGGTAGGGAATAATTATGCTCTTCAGCATTTTTTTTGCGTTAAACCTGAATAGATCAATTAATGTTGAGGATATCACCGTACATTTAAAATTGTCCAGACAAAACCATATCACATTCAGTGGATACCAAGTAATTTGTCTCCTTGCCCTAAAACTATTTAGGAATGTTCCCACAAAATTCCCTCATGGATTCCTACGAATACCAGGCAGCTATGCGGCAGAGCTACTTCACACCTTATGTTAATAGAATTCGAATCTACAGGAAGATAATAATATGATCCATATAGTTGCCAAGATGCCGACAACTTACCGGCCCCGCAGCCTCATAGCCGAATACCCTTTAAAACAGCAAACAAAACAACCCCAACACAACGTCCTTAAATCCCGGTCTATTCAAGGCATACCCTCACTATTCAAAGCTTCTGAAAGACCAGAAAACGGGCAGCATGGAAGCCGGGCACCTGGCTTTGTGTGGAAAATGAAGGCTTTTAGCTTTTTGACATAAAAAAGACCCGGTGACTTCTACCCGGGTTTGAAGTTTGGAAGAATATTCATCAAAAAAAACAACTCTACGCGCTTGCCCGGTAGAGGGGCGGTCTAAATCCAGAAATTAATTTGTACAGAATAGGAGATGGGAGAAATTCTTTTGAACTGAAAAAGCCCCGTTTTGTGTTGGGATTGGTTTTAATTTTATTTTTAATGGATATTAAATTGAAGAATTCTGAAAAAGAATTGATTGTAATAATTTTTTTTATTAGATTGAATTAAATATTTAAGATGCGAAACTATTTATAGGTTAATAATGGATAATAAATGGCACGCGCTAAATCAAAATACAGTATTTTTGTCACCTAATTTAACTGGAAAATTTTATAATCACTTTGGTGATCTTGTGGTAATGCCTTTTGCATTTAGGGGGACACCTAAACACTTTGATGTTGAGCATACTAATGGTTCTCCAGTATTCTATAATAATAAGTACTTTGCCTTGTGGAGCATGAGACCCGCAAGGAATGTTGCCTCTGTTGCAATTGGTTTAAAACCAATGGATTTGGAAAAAAATGCGAACCGTCAACTTATCTGCGAAGATAATATAATTGCTAATAATAAATGGAGAGTTCATCATGTTTATGAATGTGGTTTGTCTCATTTAAACGTCCAAGAAAGGTCATTCCTATTTACAAATCTATCGAATTTAGTCTTTATGAAGAAAGAACTTCATTCCAAATATAAAAAATTTGTTCACGGTGATGGCGATGGAGCTCGTTGGCTAAAATGGGTTGTTGGAGAAATATATCCTAAAGCAAAGAGAATATGCGTTAGCCCTGCCTTAAGACCATCGGGCTCACCTGATATAAATCAAATTCAAATATGCGTTGAAAATGACAATGCATTTAATGGGTTAAAAAAGTTAAGAGAAAAAGAACCAGCTGGTAGTAAAAATGTATCGATAAAAATTAACAAGTTGAATTTACAAAATTTCTCGCACCAATCCACGAGGTTTCTTCCCCCTAAGCCAGAAATTTATCTTAAACCAAAAGTAATAATAAAAGATTTGAAAAAATTAGGATATCTCGCAAGGCAAAATAAAAAAGGTGAGCCATATTATCTAAATCTGGGCGGACCAAGGTCAGAGATGAATAAAAAGAATTTTCACGGTCTGATTTTATTAAATCCATCAAAAGGTATATTTTTTGGGGTTTGCCAAAAAGATGCATATTACTTACGCGATTTGACAATGAAAAAAACAACTGATGATGAATGGATAAGAAAACAAGATGCGCCTGGGCCAAGTACAGATAATAGGGTTGAAGTTACCCTGTTATATTCAGAAAATAATAATTCAAAAATGAAGTGTAAAATAAAAAACGGAAAGCCCATTTGGATAACTGGTATTGCAAAAAAGATTGTTTTTTTTAAAAAAACTTGCCTATGGGATGATATTCAGTTTTTTTTAAATGAACTTGAGTCTTAATTTTTTTCAAAAGTTAAGATTCAGATGCCTTGTTTTGAAGAAATAAAAAATCGATATATTGTGGCAGAACAAATTCACAATATCGATCTGCTCAACATAATTGGAGATACACCACCTACAAAACCAAATCACCACGCAAACCAAAACTGAACATTCTTTTTAAGATCCCCGGATAACACATAACAAGGGGAAAAAAAGCCAGCCGAAAATCAGCGGGATATTAATTCTTTAAGCGCCAAGCAGCCTGGCGGCCTGGCTGCTGGAAGACACGAGCGAGATGGGTGAGAAGTTGTAAAATAATAAATTGCTATTGCTCTGTGGCCGTGGGCTGTGTTTCTTTGTTGGGTGTTTCTGGAGTGCTGGCTGGGGGTTATAAATATTGCTGAGACCCTGGGATTTTTTAGGTATGTTTTTTAAGATCGGAAGATCCTGATTTTAGTAGTCTCGTCTTTTAAACCTGCCCTTTTAGAGTTTCTGATATCGCAAAATAAAATCAAGCTTAGAGATTGTATTAGAGTATAATGTGAAATTCATAGTGGACAATTTTTATTTTATAAAATTAAAGAGTTGTCGACACAATAAGGCCTACCTGATATATAGAATATGTCCTTTTAAGGCCTACTGAAAAGGAATCTACGGAATCATCAAATGGGAATATCGCTAATGAAGAGAAGAACAAGGGAATCCATTACATAGTAATGAAAGAAATAGTCTTTGGTCTCTTTTTAATTATCTCCAGATAGTTTGTCCAGATCAATGAGGATTTCATCGGTGCCCTTGTAATGCATAAATTTTTCTATACCGATCACAATCTTTTTAGCTCGATGAGCATCTGCATCATCGCTGCGAGAAAAAAAATTTTCTGCAGACTTAAGACATTTTACTGTACGGTTAAACAGATTGCTATCCAATGGATTGTCTGGATCAAGAAAAGTCTGATCAACTATTCGGAATCGTAACAGGAAGAGAAAAAGACGTGCGGCATTGAAAAATTTATTCTTATAGTTGCCGCTATTTTTTTCCTGCTCCATTTTTTTGACAGCTTCTTCTGTAAATGTTTTGGCCTGCACTCGTTTCATTGCAATTGGGCTATTCTCCCGCAATCTTAATAAAAAACTGAGTGCTTTTATGCATTGGTTAGGGAATTGTATTGGTTGCCTACTTTTTATTCTTTCAATTATTTTAGAATATATAAAAATGTGCTCTTGCTTGGTGATAAATACTCGTCCAGCAGCTTCGATCATATGTGTCCAGTCTGTACCATATGGCCCATTTAAATATTCATACATTTTTTGTTTCAAAGCTTTTGGAGTTTTAGCAAAAAGCCAAGCCATTCTTATTATAAATTTTTTCTTCTTATTATCATTCGACTGAATAATTGAAAAATTTTCTGCAGTCTTACTTGCTATTTCATCAATTTTTCGAGAAGCTTCTTCAGTTCCTGCAATACCATCTTGATCAATATTTTTTAATCCTTTTAAAACAACACCATGCACATATGGAATAATTTTCAAAACATCACTAATCTTATCGACCTTACTCATGAAATGAGTATCTGCTGGATTTGCTTGTAGGTATTGCCTGATTCTCCAATTAGACCCATACTCATGGAAAAAATATGCATCAGGGTCAACTTTAATTGTGACCACACTTGGCCAACCCCGAGTAGGTGGAGGTGGCGGATCTGATTCTTCCATTGTCGAATAATCAAGAAATATTTGTCGTCCTCGAAGGAATAAACTATCATCAGGATTGCTTGGAATAAGAATGATTTGTGCGAGACCACTTGCCGGTCTAATTTCCACAGAAATGTCCACAGGCATATTTTTATCCGGCACAGATGGGAAAGGAAAGCTTGCTTTTCGGAAAGGATTGCCAAACAGTTCTTGGGCTGTCTTTTTGGAGTATACACTCACGTCATTGTTCTCATTTGCAAAAAGATTGAGTACATCCTCGTAAGTTCCTGCTCGTTGAATTTTATCGTTAATTACAGCTATCTCTTCTGGCGATAGTTTAGTTTCATATTCCCTTAATACTCCTTTTTCCAAGGTACTTCGTCTCTTTAATCCCTCCTTTTTTAAATATACCTGGAGATTTTGTGACCCTGCCTTAATCCCATACTTCTTCTGGATAGGAATCGGTCTATAAGGTCTGCCACCTTCACAAGTTTCTGCATTCAGCAAAGTCTCCCATACATGCTTTCCTCGCTGTTCAACAAGCATAGCTAACTGCGGAAGCGTATCAAGATATGTGGGCAGTCCCATATCCAGGCGGCGACCATACTCGGCACAACCGTCCAGAATGGCATTCTTTTCGTGGGCAAGCCAAATCGTATCAAGCTGAGGAGAGGCAGATATACCGTTAATCCCCTGGGCTTGGAGTCCTTCTTCAGCGGTTTGAATCCATGATGGCAGGGAGGAAGGGCAAAGTGGGCCAGCAACAATAACCCCCCGCAGGTGGCTTTGGCGTTTGGACTCCAGAACCTTAGCAAAAAGGTTTGTCAAGCTCTCATCGTTAGGACTATCTTCTTCCCTGACACTGATCTTAAAAAGCCCGCAAGAGGATTCCAAAAGTTTTCGTAAACGGGTGTTGGGTGCAGTCGATAATTGATGGGCACAGTTTCTAAGATTTGTGTCCGGTTTCCAGAATGTCCAACGATCCTTAAAACTCCATTCTTCCAGATAGGAAGAGAACTGTCGTTCAGACATGGCCTCCCACACATGGGGAAAATCAGTGAATGCCTGCCAGAAGGCACCATCAGCTATGTTCGGATAAACAGCATCAAGTGTGTTGGCGGCCCAATCAAAACCCACAACAGGCGAGATATGCTGTGGTCGTTCACGCACTGGGATAATAAATGTGACATTATCAAATTTCTGTCGCCGTAACGTAAACGTATTCATTTCTATACCATCAGGTCCTATATAAACGACAATGATATGCTCCATATCATCAGTATTCGTATCAAAGGCGTTATGTTGATCAAGTTCTGAAAGCCATGAAAGCGCAGAGGCCACAGGGCGCCAAAGGAGTTGGATATTTTCAAATCCAGAGAATTTAAAATCACGAAGTAATGCCTCTTGGCCGAACTCGTCCAAAGCATCCGGTATGGCAAGTACGGCCATATCCTGTGGCCGGCATCCCGATTGTTTGAGTAAATCCAACACGTGAGTAGAAAGAATTCTGCTTAATGTGAAGCTGACCCCCCTCCCCACATGCCAACGGGCCAATTGATCCCCAGCCTCCACCAGTCCGTACCAGACACAGGGAATGGGGGCACGCCGAAGCGGTTCTCCCTGTTGAACCCGCGCCTCTGGGGGCCAATACAGGCCAGAGTGAATCCGTTCATTTTCGGCTATGTCACCAGTGAGGATTCTTCCAGAAGGGTTTACGGGCAGCACGGCATCAGCAAGGTAAAAGGATTTGGCACTGGCTTCACCTTCGACTTGAAATACTTGATCCCCCAAGCCAAATGCAGTACACCCGAATATTTCTTTTTCGCTCATAATAACCTTTCCAGCTGGTCATATAAAAGAATAGCAAGATAATCTATGTTCTGGTACCATTGACGCGGGTCGGAAGGCATGATGGCAACAGGGGCCTTAGATTCCACGCAAACGGAATCTGCCGTATCGGCATGCAAGGCGTTCGCTACTACCAGGCCATTCAACAATGGTAAATTTAAAATTCGGTCTGCGGCCAAAACATTTCTGTGAAATTTCAAACCGCTCTCTGCGGATTCAGAAATGTCTTCCCATGAAATTTCTTGGTCAGTGCCTGCCGTGTTGATACCCCATATAATAAGGACATGATTTTTATTTAGAGAGTCATCCAGTGGACGTATAACAAGATAGAGATGTCCCCCAGTTCTACCCAAGTTTTGTGCCAGTATATGTTCATGGGCATCATTTGAATGTACGACTTCGAGAATCGCAACAGAACAGGGGGCGCCGTTGGTAATCCGTTCGATGATAAATGGTCCGGGTTCTGATCCACCGCGTGTTCGACTGCCAAGCAACTGTTCGCGGGTAACCTGTAAAGACGACCGGAGTAATTGCCTGATATGAATGCCATTTAGCGGGGGGGTTTCTCTTGTGAGATAAACAATGGCCAGATTCATTAGCAAACGAACAATATCCGTCCAAGTACGGGGTTGCCAGTCCCAAAATTGGTCCTCCTCTTCTTCCCGGCGTAGTAGACGGCAGTACCAGTCCCAAACACTACGGTATCGCAAATCATTCTGTAATACATAGTTGGGTCGCACACCAGGCCTGGCTTTTGGCACACTATCGAAATCCGGATGTTTGAACGAACTGGCACAAATCTCCCGAAAACGGCGCACGTCCTGTGCCCGTTTGGAATCTTCAAACTGCGGGTTAATGTCTATCTCGCTGTATATATACCTTAGAGACTCTGCGCTGCAACGGTGCAGGAAATCTTTAAGTACACGGTTTTCCAACACGTCAAAAGATTCCTGCCGTATCACGGCTAATAATTCCTGACGGCTCCCTCCTTTCTCTGCCATAGTATTTCCGGGTTGGCGTACATACCATTGCAAGCAGCGTACATCTGTCTCACAAATACTACTAATTCGCTGCATCTTTCGTTCTCTCAGAAGGATACGTCGCATTCCGGAAACCGTTCTGGGCAGATTGGTATGAAGCGCTTCGGCAATACGAACGATCAGGGAAAGGCGGGGCTGTTGTAGATCATTCCTTTGTGTTTTGAGAAATTCCAGAACTATGTCCCACGGGATTTTTCCCGTTTTTACACGTCGGCCAGGTTTGTTATCCATCAGATCATCAAAAAATTGAGACCAGCTAAGAATCATGCAAGCCAGTTCACTCTGGGTCTTGCTGTCATCTTTTGTCCGACTTTTTGCCCCTTTTGCTTGGATTTCAAGATTCCAGGTTTTACCGCTCGTGAGCAGCATCACCTCTCCTTGTCCCTGAGATGAATCGTTTTGAGACAGAATACCGTGGGGCATTTCATACACCTCAGTCCCGTTTGAAAATGATGGGCCGAGGGGGACAAACTTTTCATACCTTGCGGCAAGCAACACTTGGACGTTGTTCATCACAGAGACCACAGGAGACCCAAAAAATGGAAAGACGATTCCCTCTTCCACAGCAGGAACTGATTCCTCTTCGATATCCACGGACCATGGCCAGCGATGAAAACTTACGGCAATAGGCTCTGGCATTATAGTTTTGCTTAGCTCCTTGATACACCTGGCCAGATGAACATGTTGGTGTTATTTGACTGTTTTGCTTCATTGAATGCATCAGAAAGGAGTGTGTCTCCCAACTGTGCAATCACGATTTCCATGTCGCCCAAGCACTCAAGCGTCAAGCGATCAGACAACTCTAATCCCCGCAGTTTGGGCAAGATTTTTTGTTCTATCTGGTCTGCAAAGGCCAATCTGTAAACATCCCTTGATTCGACCCCTGGATAGTTGGCAACATATGCTCTGATCGCTTTTTCGACACGATACCCGAATGGCCTGCCTACTTTTTGCAGAGCAGTATTAATATTTTCGGTCCAGTCTGCAACATTTCTACTCCAAAACGCCTGGTCATTGTATTCTTGAACCCAGCCCTTCCATAGCTCGTGGGTAAGGAAGCCGGTTTTTTCTTCAGGGCTTTGGGGCCCAGGGTTATTCGGAAGCCGGTTCGCAGGTTTACCAAAACGTAGCACATTTGATCGATCGAGAACTTTATCAGAGAGGCTTTGGGTGGTTTCGTCCTCGTTCATAGTACCTACAAATAGGATGTTATCTCCAACCCAGAGACGGGAAGCCTCAGTACTGCCAGGACCTAAGTCTAAAACGACTTCAGCTCGTTCACGATCCGATGGATCCAATGGATCCTTTACGTCCCGCCTTAGTTCCAATTTTGACAGGAATTCACTAAAGTAATATTCTGTTCGGGCCAGATTCATCTCATCCATTAAAACCAAAAGCATTCTGTTCTTGCTATCCCCGGTCAGGCCTTCAGAGGGATGATATTCATCCATCCGAACCAATGCTCGCGCAAGATCCGTTGCTCTATACTGTTTTTCCAGATAATTGTAGAATCCAAACATATCCTGGGGCGAATCCCAGCGGGGTTGAACCGCCATAACAAGCGAATGCATACCCATGAGTCGTGCGTATTTAATTGGGAGAAGGGTTTTGCCTGTACCGGACACACCGGCCAGAACGGTTAAAGGATTGATGTCCGCACACTTGAGGGATGTGTGGAAGGACTTTATCACACGCTCGGGGAAGATGATATTTTCCTTCTCAAGATGGTCTTGAAACTTTTGCAAGGCCTGAAGTTCATCCATTTGAAGACCATTTGCCGAGAACTCCTGTGTATTGAGGCAAGCAGGTTCAACCAGCAAATCACTGTAAGATTTGATAACATTTTTTGTGCCTGTTGTAGTATCCTCTTGATTTAACTCCTTGCGAAGATTGCTGATGTGTTCTTGTAATCGGTTTTCTTCGATTTCTAACCGGTTTATGGCACGCTCTATTTCCGTTCGCCTGCTCTCGGTTTGAAGCAGTTGGTTATATTCTTTGGCCGAATTTTGTAGGTGCTTCTGAATTTTGGCTAACTCTGTTTTCTTCTGGTCAAGTTCTCTCAAAAGCTGCTCTTGCATGCTTACCTGCCTATCACAAGAAGTTTTAAGGATCAGTTCTTTTTTTTCTAAATTAGCAATCGTGTCTTTTGCGGTAGAGAGTTGCTCTTGAGCTTGACGTTGCTCTGTTTTATCTATACTGAATTTTTCTATTTCTTGTCCAAGTTCACTCCTCTGCTTTCTCATAGAATCAAGCGTTTCATTCAATTCAGCCAGATAAGATTCTCTGATTACCGACTCAGCCCCAAGAGTTTGAAGGCGAGTTTCAGCCAAAGCAACTTTCTCATGCATATCTTGTTGTTGAACCTTTGCCGCCCTAAGGTCCTCCTGTAATATCTCAAATTCTTGTCTTCGTTCTGCTATGATTTCTTTCTTTTGAAGCAATTCTTCATCGATGGTCTGTATCTTTTCTGCAAGAACCTTTTTGTGCTCTTCGTCTATCCGTGACAACTCTTGGGCGTTTTCCTGTTTGCGCTTTGGTATTTCTTCTTCTAATATTTTGAGATCTTGTGCAACAGCATCTCGTTGATGTGTAACCACCCGCATTTCATCGGTAATCTGGCGTAACAATACATCGTGCCGGTGCTTTTCTAACTCCAGTTGCCCGACTTCATCCCTGAGAAATTGGTTTTGGCTATCCATTGCCTGCACTTGTCGCGTCAACTTGTCCAGTTCAAGGCGCAGGGTTTCCTGTTCTTTTCGTTCACCATCAATACGTAATAGTTCTTCTTTCTGGACAATAATGTGATTGCGTATGGCTTCATAATCTGATTCGATTAGTTCCTTTTTTGCAACAAGATCGGCCACAGACCCTCCCAAATCAGTTATTTGGGATATCCTTCGGTAGTTAAACAGGTAAAGCATTAAAACGATTAATAAAATAGCTATAGATATTGCTGTAGCAAACAGCCAGGCGGATGTTGGAACAAAGGGAATGAGGATGTCCATTTTTTTCTCCTTCTAATTTCAGGAAGAGCTCTTCGGGTCAGAGGTTTTCGTGTTGGTTTGATCCCTCTGGTCCCTGATTTCTTTCAGTCGGGCACGTATTTCATTTTCTAAGGCATTGGTATCTTGAATGATATTTTTCAGTACACTTTTTATATTGTCTCCATTGGAAATAAGAGTAGAGGATACTTTCTCACCGAGTTCTCGGAAGTTGTCTAAGGTTTGTATGGCTTGGGTTAAGGTCTTTCTAAGTTCCGTAATTATTTCCTCCAATCCCTGGTTAGTTTTTGTCGAGCCAGAATCGTTTGATAAAAGGCTGGATATAAGCCCTGAAAATCTCAATACCATTTGCTCAGCAATTTCAACCTGTTTATTCAGACTGCCCGCAGCATTGGCAACGCTCTGATATTCTGTTTTAAAATTATGGGTGTTTGTCTTTATGGCTTGAGTCTCTGTGTCAATTTCGGTTGCAATCCGGCCTATCTGATTTACAGTATTTGAAAAATCATGTGTTTTCGATGCCAATTCAGTTTGCACTGAACCGATTTTTTTGGCATATGAGCCAAGTGATTCAGCGGAGTTTTTTAGTTGTTTTTGAGAATCTGATATATTATTTATTTTAAAGGTAAAATCTTGAAGCTGTTTATCCAGTGCCTCCGTATTTTTATGCAAAGATTGTTTGGTGCCGTCTATCAGACCTGCCAATTGCGCTACCTGAACAGTTACTTTTGAACTCGATTGACTAAGGCCCTTTACCGTTGTGGTCAGTTTGGTCTGGTCTCCCTGTATATTTTTAATCAAATCGGTAAAGTTGATGTGGTCAAGAAAAAAAGACACCAAGTTAAGCAACATTCAATTCAAGCCTTTTTTTTATATAAAAAAAGCTCTTGCAAAAATTCCATATTTTGTTATTTCATTCATGCCGGAT
>Ga0233430_1003591_pt1 | contig 15489 bp, 10 predicted proteins | sample SI_118_April2016_2_FD_179883 | JGI IMG/M metagenome (GOLD analysis project Ga0233430, IMG submission 179883) | Seawater microbial communities from Saanich Inlet, British Columbia, Canada - SI_118_April2016_150_MG | ecosystem: Environmental > Aquatic > Marine > Inlet | place: Canada: British... | reverse complement strand
CACACCAGGAAGAACTTGAAAGATTAAAGGCCCTTCAGCAACGCGCATTCATGGGGGGCGGCGAGAAAGCAAGAGATCGCCAGCGCTCAAAAGGGAAACTGGCTCCAAGGGAAAGGCTTGACCTGTTGTTTGACCCGGACAGCTTTGTGGAATTAAATGATCTTGCCGAAAGCCAGTGCATGGATTTTGGTATGGAGAAAAGAAAAGTTCCCGGCGATGGTGTGGTAACCGGGTTTGGCACCATTGACGGGCGGACCGCCTTTGCATATGCCCAGGATGCAACAGTTCTTGGAGGATCCGTTGGAACGATCCATGGCCAGAAGATCTGCAGGATAATGGATGAGGCCCTGAAGGTCAAAGCCCCTTTGATCTGTCTGAACGATTCCGGCGGGGGCAGGCTCCACGAAGGTTTTTTTGCTTCCAAGGGGGTTGCAGGTATGTTTTTCAGGAATACTGCTGCATCCGGTGTAATCCCCCAGATATCCTGCATCATGGGGCCCTGCGCCGGCGTGTCGGTTTATTCACCGGCATTAACCGATTTTATCATCATGGTGGAAAAACAGAGCCAGATGGTCATTACAGGCCCCAAAGTTATCCAGGATGTGACAGGGGAAACCGTGACTCTGGAAGAGCTTGGCGGCTCACAGGTTCACAGCTGCGTTACAGGCCAGGCCCATTTTGTTACAAAAACAGATCAACAAAGCATTGAGTTGATCCGATATCTTCTAAGTTTTCTGCCATCCAATCATGACGAGACACCACCTTCCCTTCCCTGCGATGATGACCCAAAAAGAAAAAATGATCAGCTGACGGATATTGTACCTGCCGAATTTAAAAGAGCCTATGATATGCACAGGGTTATTACTGAAGTTGTGGATAAAAATGAATTTTTAGAAATCCTTCCCGCGTTTGCTCCCAGCATTATTACGGGCCTTGCCCGCATGGGTGGAGACACAGTGGGAATCGTTGCCAACCAGCCTTCCATTATGGCAGGATGCCTGGATTATAATTCTTCTGACAAGGCAGCTCGATTTATCAGATTCTGTGACTGCTTTAATATCCCTTTGGTGAATTTAGTGGATGTGCCCGGATATTTCCCCGGGGTGGACCAGGAACATGCCGGAATCATCCGTCATGGTGCAAAAATGCTGTATGCCTATGCTGAGGCCACTGTGCCCAAGATCACCCTGGCATTAAGAAAAGAATACGGGGGTGCCGTCATGGCCATGTGCTGTGCCGGAATGGGGGTGGACCTTATGCTTGCCTGGCCTGTGGCCCAGCTTGTTGTACTTGATACTGCGGCAGCCATCAATATCATATACAGAAAAGAGATACTGGCTGCTGATGATCCGGAAAGTTTTAAAGCACAAAAGATTAAAGAATATGATTACAAGTATTCAAATCCGTTTCACGCAGCCTCCAATATGCTGGTAGACAAAATTATAGAACCTTCCGAGACCCGGACCCAGATCATAAAGAGTCTTAAAATGCTGAAAAACAAAAAACAGCCCAGGCCTTTTCGGAAACATGGAAACATCCCGCTGTAATTTTAAAGAATTATTTTGGCAGATAATAAAAAAATTGCTATTTGAAAATACACTTAAGGAGACAGGCTCATGGATTTTTTACTTACAAAAGAACAAAAATATATTCAAAAAGCCGCAAGAGAATTTGCCCGGGGAGAAATGGCACCCGTGGGCCGTGAATTTGATTTAAATGAAACCTATCCTGCAGCCATTGTAAAAAAGGCAAGAGGACTTGATTTAATCGGGCTTTTCATTCCTGAAAAATTCGGTGGTCCGGGCTTAGGCTATCTTGAGCAGGCCATGGTCATGGAAGAGTTCTGGAAAGTGGACCCCGGCATCAGCCAGCAGCTTTGCTCTTTAACTTTTGGTGCGGAAGAATTCCTGCTTTTTGGCACTGACGAACAGGGGAAAAAATTTCTTGAACCCATTTTCACAGGGGACGCGGTTATGGGTTTTGCCATAACAGAACCTGATGCTGGTTCTGATACTCTTGCAGCTTCCACAACTGCAGTTAAAGAAGGCAATGAATGGATCCTTAACGGATCAAAAGTCATGATCGGAAACGGGACCCGTGGAACCTTTATGCTGATTTTTGCCTTAACCGACCCCGATGCTGCCAGATCCAAACGCCACAGTATAATCATTGTTGAAACGGACAGAGAGGGATACAAGGCTGATCCCATGCATGGTAAAATGGGGTTGCGCGCTTCAGACACGGCTGCCATTTATCTTAACAATGTCCGCGTGCCCGAAGAAAACCTTCTTGGAACCCGGGGTAATGGATTTCACCAGCTCATGGCCTTTTTTGACAGAAGCCGGGCTTATGTGAGCGCCCATGGTGTAGGACTTGCCCAGGGAGCGCTGGACATGGCTGTAAAGCATGTCAGAGAACGAAAGCAGTTTGGAAAACCCATTGGCAGTTTCCAGGGCGTCCAGTTTAAAATCGCTGATATGGCAGTAAAAATAGAGCTTGCCAGGAACATAATGTACAAGGCTGCCTGGCTGCTTGATAATGGAAAAGCCGATACAAATGTTACTGCCATGGCAAAAATGTATGCCGCACGAATTGCAGTTGAAGTGGTGGATGAGGCCCTTCAGCTCCATGGCGGATACGGATATTTTGATGATTATGATATCGAGCGCTTCTACAGGGCTGCAAAAGTCCTTGAAATCTATGAAGGGGCAAAGGAAATCGAAAAAATGATCATCGGCCGAACCATCGTGGGCAGATAAGGAGTCGAGATGCCCTGCCGGCCTGTGCCGGGCAGAAGCCAAACACCCATACACACAATAGGAAAAAATATAGTGAAAAGACTATATAAGGTGATCGATAGCGCCATAGACAAAATTTTGTCGGCGATGGGATTTATTTCCGTTGTATTGATGGTATTGCTTTCCTTGTTTATCTCAACACAGGTTTTTTCAAGATACTTTTTCAGCATGCACATCCCAGGGCTGTTTGACCTGTCCATGTATTCTCTTATTATTTTTACCTTTCTCTCGGCAGCCTATACATTAAAACAAGGTCAACACATCTGTGTTGATCTTTTGTTAATTCATCTATCCGACGGTGCCAGGGCCGGGTTTAGAGTCGCTACCCATACGACATCCCTTTTCTTTGTTGTCATACTGGGCTGGGTCAGCCTGGAATGGGCATATGCCTCTTTTTCATCCGGAGCAATGACAATTTCTGAGACGCCGATACCCAAGGGGATTCTTATCTCCACCATCACCCTGGGATCTTTCCTGCTGTTCCTGCAGATCATTCGAATGATTTTATCATCCATTCAATCCTTTCATTTATTTGATATTAAAAATTTTTTTAAAGACAAATGGAACAATCCTTTTTTTTTCATGACAATTTTTATTGCCGGATTCATCCTGGGGCTCATATCAACCCTGTATATAAATGAAATTGTCGGAATATGCTTTATCGCTATCTGGATCTTATTATGCGGGATGCCCGTCTTCCTGGCCTTAGGCTTTGTGGGCAGCATGGGCATGTACATATTGATAGGTGAATCCACCATCAGGCAGTTGCCCTTTCTTGCCTATAAATCAGTAGAAAGCTTTCCATTAACCTGCCTCCCCCTTTTTATCATCGCTGGAATCATCATGGAAAAAGGAAAGATCGTTGACGATGTTTTTTACTTCTTCAGATCCTTTGCCGGCAGTTTTATTTCAGCACCGCTGATTTCAACCATTCTGGTGGGTGGCTTTTTTTGTGCCATCAGCGGATCAAGCGTGGCAACAACCTCACTCATCGCAGCCGTTTCCCTGCCCATATTAATCAGCAATGGATATAAAAAATCGATTTCAAGCGGTGTGGTTGCAGGATCTACCATCGGCACGGTTATTCCGCCCTCCATCGGATATGTCTTATACGGGGTCATTACAGAGGAATCCATCGGTCAATTGTTTGTTGCCGGTATTATACCTGCGGCCATGATATTTGGATTTTATTGTTTATATATTATCATTCGAGCCCAAATTAATGCGAATTCTTTGTTTGAAAAAGACCAGGCACCAAAACAGATACTAAAAACAGAGCTTGCCCATAAAAAACCATTAACCGTATTTAAGCGGGCTTTATGCGGTTTGTTTGCGCCTGTATTTGTACTGGGCGGAATTTATATGGGAATCTTCACACCCACTGAAGCTGCCGCCGTCATGGTTATTTATGCTATCATCATTACAATTTTAATCATGAAAACCGTTACATGGCGACAATTGTTTGATATCATTTTGATCGGCACAAAGGTGAGTTCAATGATTCTTATCATCATTGTCGGCGCCAGAATCTTTGGTGCGCTTACCTCTCAACTCGGTGTTGCTGCTGATTTGGTCGAGTTTATCAAGACAGCTCAGATTTCACCGGTTAAAACCCTTCTTATTATTTCAGTCGTGCTGGTTGTTTTGGGTATGTTTCTGGATGCAGCCTCTGTTATGGTCATCACCCTTCCCGTATTTTATCCCGTTATCATGGCTGCCGGGTTCAACTCCGTCTGGTTTGGTGTCTTTTTTATCATCGTTCTGGAGATAGGGCTTCTTACACCACCTGTCGGTCTGAATCTCTTTATTATCAAAGGCCTGTCAAACTTCAGCATGGAAACCATCATCAGAGGAACGTTTCCCTTTATTTTAATAATGGTGTTCTCCTTATTTATACTGATACTTTTTCCACAACTGGCAACCTGGCTTCCTTCCATGATGATACAATAAAAAAATATAAGGATGTGCATCAATGGTTTGGATATGAAAAAAAGTAGGAGTGATCAAACATAGGGACAAGGCATACATCTTAAATATTTACCTGAGATAAGTTCGGGGAAAAAACGCATACCATTAAAAAAGGAGTTAAAAATGATGTTAAAATGGCCAATCCGAAAAATTTTTCTTTGTGTACTCTTAACACTGGTTACAGGGTTTTTGATATGTGCAAACGCACAAGCGAAAGGCCCGGTCAAATTACGGTATTTCACAGGTATGACAGCATCACATTATTTTGGTTCTGATTTGTTACCCTTTTTTGCTGCAGAGGTTGAGAAAAAAACCCAGGGGACTGTTAAAGTAGAGGTCTATCCCGGCGGTCAACTTTTTGGATACCGAAACGGCATTGACGCGGCTACCATGGGAGCCGTTGAAATGGGTCTGACCGCCCTCGGCCATTGGGGAGGGCACAATCCTGTTTTCAGTTTCTCAGATTATTTTTTGTTAATCGATGATATGGATCACTGGTTCCGTGCCAGAGATGCCGTCCACGCAGTCCTGGAACCTTTATTTGAGAAAAAAAATGTCAAACTTCTCTATTACAGCGCCTATGGCGGGAACGGTATCTGTGGAAAAGTTAAAATTGAATCCCTTGCCGATATTAAAGGGTTGAAGATCAGAGCCCCGGTTCCCGGCGCCCTTGCAAGCCTGTCAGCCTGGGGTGCGACACCCATTAAAATTGCATCTGCTGAAGTGTATGATGCAATGGGCAAAGGGGCAATTGATGCATTTTCTTCTTCCTGGAGCTCAATGTATTCAAGAAAATACTATGAGGTGGCAAAACATGCTGTGGGTCCTATCTGGTGGACTGTCTGGGTCAATTTTATCAATCTTGATACCTGGAACAAGCTGTCTCAAGAAAACCAGAAGATTCTCATGGACGTATCACTTGCCACGGAAAAACGCTCTTTAGGGGTAATGAAGGCCTTTGATGAAAAAAGCCTGGAAAAACTGGAGCAGGTGGGGACCGTAAAAATCTTGACGGCCCAGGAAAAAAAGGCCTGGGGCAAATCACTCAGACCCGCTTATGACGCATGGATTAAAAAATGTGAGGATAAAGGGTATGGAAAACAGGCCCGGGAGATCCTGAACGTGTTGAACGAAACCCGATAAAAGGGCAAAAGCAGATCAGGGTTTTAATCGCAAGGTTTGCAGACGGATGTCACGCACCCAGTTTGATAACAAACAATAACAAAATAAACCGATTATGGTTAGGAAAGAAAAAGGTTCAACTTAAATTTTATTTTTTAACACTGGGAGGAATGAAATGAAAAGATTTAATTTTTACTCTTTGATTGTTATGGTTGCACTCACCCTTTGTCTGGTTATGAATTCAAGCGCCATGGCAAAATCACAAAATCTCAAAGCTGTCAGCTTTTTACCAAAAGACCATCCGCTGTGTAAAATGATCCATGTATGGGTGGATCGAGTCAATGCCGAATGCGGTGATGCCATAAAAATAGATTGGTTGGGCGGCGGAGAAGTCATTCCGGGCTTTGACCAGGCTGAATCGCTGCAGAACAATATTGTACAGATTATTTTCAATCCAACGGCATACTATGCCCCCCTTGCACCGGAGCTCAATGCGTTTACCCTGTCAAAGCTGTCAATAGCAGAGGAACGCAAACCTGGTGGACTTTATGAGTATATGGATGAGCGACATAAAAAAATAGGAATGAAATACATTGGAACCTGGCTGCATGATCCTTTTTACCTGAGAGTGAATAAGCCTGTGAAAACCATAGAAGACCTTAAGGGCGTGAAAATGAGAACCTCGGCTCTCTATGACCGGTTTATGAAAAAGTTGGGAATGATTCCGGTTACTGTAAAATTCGGCGACACCTTTACATCTCTGGAACGAAACCTGGTTCAGGGTTTTGGTTTTGCAACCCTGGGTCCCAGAGACTGGGGATGGTTAAAGAACTGTAAGTATATTATTGATATCCCGTTTTATACCCGGCAAAACACACTTATTCTGATGAATCTTGATGTCTGGAACGGCCTTGAAAAATCAGTGCAGGATAAAATCATGGATATCACCATAAAATTTGAACCTGAAATGGTGGCCCATTTTGAAGCACAGATAAAGGAAGAGTGGAAAAAATATGACGAAATCGGCATAAAGCGGATTAAATTCACACCTGCTGAAAACAAAAAATACTATGAAGCAGCATATGAGGCGGAATGGGAAGATTTAACCAAAAAGGTACCAGCGCTTGTTCCGGATCTTAAACGGTTAACAGGTAATTGATTTTTTTAAAACTACCCTTTTAATTTCATGCATGGGTCTGCCCCTTTTTAAGGATCATACCCATGCATGGCCCATCTTATTTGTTATCAAGGTTTTGCCCTGGACAACTACAGTTGAAACCTTGCTGCCTTGAATATGAAACCTTCATGACGTTTGCAACGTCAGGGTAAACAATGGAAAAAATGATGAAAATCTTTGATCAGGTGCTGAAAATCATGATGTTTATAGCAGGTATTCTGCTTATTTTTATCATGCTGTCGGTGTGCATGGAAGTTATTCTAAGGACTTTTTTTGACGTGTCCCTGATGTGGATCACGGAAGTTACTGAGATTATGCTTTTATATATTACATTTCTGGGTTCTGCATGGGTGTTGCGTGAGGAGGGTCACGTGAAAGTGGATATCATCCTGAGCCGCCTCAAACCCCGGATCAAAGCTTTTTTAGGGATCATCTCTTCCATTCTCGGCATATTTGTTTCCCTTATCCTGACCGGGTTCGGGTTTAAAGTCGCCTTGGACTGTTTACATAAAAGTGCTTATACACCGACTGCGATGGAGATCCCCATGGCCTTGATCATCATTATTATCCCTATAGGCTGTCTCATGCTTTTTCTTCAATTTATAAGAAGAACATTAAAGTATGTTGCCGGATTTATAATTGAATCAAACAGAGTAAATTCTAAATTTGAAACGTAAAGGGTTGTATTATGGAATGGTGGATGATCCTTATTATTATTTTTTCCAGCCTCATGGTCCTGTTTATCATTGGCGTTCCCGTGGCTTTTTCATTCCTTTTTATCAATATCATAGGCGTTTATATTTTCTGGGGCGGCCAGGCCGGTATTGAACAGCTTATCAGAAGTATTTACAGATCTATTGCATCATTTGCCCTTCTTCCCGTCCCCTTGTTCATACTCATGGGTGAGATCATGTTTCTTTCAGGTGTTGCCCAAAACATGATGGACACGCTTGATAAGTGGATGGGACGTATACCGGGCCGACTCAGTATGCTCGCCATAGGCGGGGGTACCCTATTTTCCACCCTGTCCGGGTCGGCAATGGCCGGATGTGCCATGCTGGGTTCCGTACTGGTGCCGGAAATGGAAAAAAAAGGGTACAGCAAACAGATGAGTATCGGTCCGATTATCGGCAGCGGCGGACTTGCCATCATGATTCCACCCAGCGCCCTGGCAGTATTGCTGGCATCCCTGAGCAGAAACTCAGTTGGAGAGCTGCTCATGGCAATCATTGTGCCGGGAATTATAATGGCGCTTCTCTATGCCGGCTATATTATCATCCGGTGTACATTGCAGCCTGAACTTGCCCCCTTTTATGAAGTTGAAAAAACACCCTTTGTTGAAAAAATTATCCTGACCTGTAAATATGTTCTTCCCCTGGGCGCTATTGTTTTTTTGGTGATCGGCCTGATGTTTCTGGGCATTGCAACACCGACAGAATCTGCAGCCACAGGGGCTCTTGGATGTTTTATCCTTGCGCTTATATACAGGGGCTGGGACTTTAAAATCATGACACGCGCCATATCCAGCACCCTTAAGATAACGGTAATGATGTTCATGATTATGGCAGGTGCCATGGCGTTTTCTCAAATCCTGGCCTTTAGCGGAGCCAGTTCAGGCATGGTAAAACTGGCTACCCAACTGAACATGCACCCCATGTTTATTTTAATTTTCATGCAGATCATCCTTCTTTTCATGGGCGTTTTCATGGAACCACTGACCATTATGATGGTCACCCTGCCAGTATATACACCCATTATCAAAAGTCTGGGATTTGATCCGATCTGGTTTTGCACCATTATGCTGATCAATATGGAAATGGCAACGACAACGCCACCCTTTGGCCTGGTGCTGTTTGTAATGAAAGGGGTTGCTCCTTCAAATACAACCATGGGGGACATCTACAAGGCCGGACTGCCTTTCCTGGCCTGTGATGCCATTGTGATGGCCTTGATTATGATATTTCCGATGTTAGCGTTATATCTGCCGAATTTAATGAAATAAAAATTTTAAAGCATATTTCAGGAAAAATTATGTCTAAAAATTCGATATTGAACCATCTTGAATACGATAAAACATCCGGTGCTTTGACCTATAAGGGTGTCCGATATTTACTTATCAGACCTGAAACCATTATAAATTTTCAAAAAGAGATGGAAACATCCTTAGGTGAAAAAGCAAAGCAAGGGTTCTATGAAGGAGGATTTAGCGGCGGCTTTCTGTCATCAAAAAAATATAAAGAAATTTTTAAATTTTCAGACCGGCAGATTATAGAGTTCATGATGGAAATGGGAACTGAAATAGGATGGGGATGTTTTGCTCTTACCCATTTTGATCTTGAAAAAAAAGTTCTCCGTGTTTCAGTAAAAAACTCCCCTTTTGTCAGATCCCCTGGAGAAGCATCAAAAGGAACCTGTGATTTAATCAGAGGGGTTGTCGGCGGAATGGCATCCGTAATTTTTAATCAAACCTGCACTGCCTCTGAAGTTGAATGTATTTCAAAGGGGTTTGACATGTGTTTATTTGTTGTTGATCTAAATTCTGACGTTACATAAAAATTTATAAAAGAAATCAAGATCTGGAATTTGAAAAAAATAATTTTATTTAATTACAATATAAAACCAAGGGACTTCATCCCTGGGGGAACAAATGATTAAATCCATGAACATTGCCTGGTGGATTCAGCGCTGGGCAGAACTTCACCCTGATAAACCTGCCATTATATTTGAAGAACAGACCATTTGCTATGGCGATCTTTGCAAAAGAGCAGACAGAACAAGCTGCTGGCTTCAGTCAAAGGGAATTGAAAAAGGGGACAGGGTGGCTGTCATGCTTGATAACTGCCCCCAGTTCATAGATATATTTCTTGCCTGTGCAAGGCTGGGTGCTATTTTTGTACCCATAAATTTTCGTATAACGGGTTTGGAACTTGACTATTTTATTAAAAACAGCCGACCCCGATTATTTGTCTATGGGGATGCTTTTACACCCGTGGTAAATTCCCTTAACCTGGCCGGTTACCTGCCTCCCATTGTTATATCTGTTGTAGGGGATAAAACTGATAACACTCCTGTTTCCAATTTTAATGTAGAAACGGCAAAATTTGATGGTCAGAAGGCCTTTATCACCATGTCCCTTGGCCCGGAAAATCCTGAAGAACCACAGGTTATCATGTATACATCGGGAACAATAGGAAAGCCGAAAGGGGCTGTCCTGTCCCATAGAAAAACGTTTTTTAATTGTTTAAATGCCGACATCTTCTTTGAGCTCCATTCCAGCGATATGATGCTGACTTTTTTACCCCTTTTCCATTCAGGTGGTCTTTTCATACAGGCTGCCCCCATCTTTTATAAGGGAGCCACCATTGTTCTTCATCGCAGTTTTAATCCTTTAAAAATTTATAAAGATATTGAAAAATATCAAATAACAAAATTTTTAGGAGTTCCCACTGTTTACAGGGAATTGTTAAAGGTTCCCCCTGAAAACAGGGCTGATCTTTCCTCTTTAAAAGTCTGTGCAGGAGGGGGGGAAAAATTAACAGAGGGCCTGATTGAAAAATGCACGGCTGCAGGGCTCGCATTCCGCCAGATCATGGGACAAACAGAAACATCTATCCTTTTATGGTCTTCGGAAGAAGACTTTCTGAAAAAGCCCGGAACAGTGGGGAGACCCGTATTTCATGCAGAGGTCTCCATTCTTGATGATCAGGGGAAAGTGGCAAAACCGGGGGAAATAGGGGAGATTGTTGTCCGGGGGTCTATCATGATGAAAGAGTATTGGCAGGACCCTGTTAAAACCCGGGAAACCATAAAAAATGGATATCTGCACACGGGTGATCTTGCCCGTATGGATGAGGACGGTTTCTTCTTTCTGGTTGGCAGGGCTGGAGATATGTATATATCAGGAGGTGAAAATGTCTATCCTGCTGAAGTAGAGAAGATCCTTAAACTCCACTCTGATATTGAAGAGGTTGCAATTGTTGGTGTTCCCGACGAAAAATGGGGTGAAATCGGTCATGCCTTTATCATAAAAAAACCGGGATCTTCTTTAAAGGATGAGGATGTCATTGCCCTGTGCCACGGGAAGCTGGCAAAATATAAATGGCCCCGGAAGATCACATTTAAGAAACAATTCCCCCTTACTTCCCTTGGAAAAATAAAGAAAAAGGATCTGATCAAACCATGAAAACTTTGCGCATAGGGATTGATGTTGGCGGTACCTTCACAGATGTTGTAATGGTTGATGAATTGACCGGCAGATTCCATTATACAAAAACACCCACAACCCATAAGGATTTAACCCTGGGCGTCCTAAAGGGTCTGGAAGAAATCCTCAGTATTGGATCTGTTGCCATGGAGGATGTTGATTACATCATCCATGGAACAACCATCGGTACCAATGCCATTATTGAAGGCACTGGTGCAAAGGTCGGTCTTATTACAACGGCAGGATTTGAGGATGTTCTTGAAATCAGGCGTGTTGCCCGGCCAAAGGAGGCAGCCTTTGATTTTGGGTCTGACAACCCCTTGCCACTTGTGCCGAGATTTCTAAGGAAAGGTGTCATAGAACGAGTTAACAGTAAAGGGGAAATATATACGCCACTGGATGAAGATTCAGTTCTTTTTGCCATCCGGGTTTTCAAAAACAATAAAGTAGACGCCATCGTTGTTTCGCTTCTTTTTGCTTTTTTAAATCCATTCCATGAAAAAAGAATTTTAGAGATCTGCAAAAATGAACTGCCGGATATTCCCGTTTCTCTTTCTTCGGAAATCTGTCCGGAATTCAGGGAATATGAGAGAACCTGCACCACGGTGATGAATGGATATCTGGGTCCCGTGATAAAAAAATATATGGACAAACTCATTGACCGGTTAGAACAAAAATACGGCAATGTAACCCTTCATATCATGCAAAGCTCCGGGGGTACGATGTCGGCGCATGTTGCCGGCGACCATGCTGCCCATCTCATTAATTCAGGTCCTGCCGGAGGCGCCATTGCCACTGCATTCATCAGTACACTGACGGGAAATGAAATGGCCATTGGAGCGGATATGGGAGGAACCACCTTTGACATTTCCATTATCGACAAACATCTTCCAAAAACCACAACCTGGGGAGGCGTGAGTAACTATCCCATCAAGCTGCCCATGGTGGACCTGAAAACAATCGGTGCTGGCGGCGGCAGCATTGCATGGGTCGATGTTGCAGGCGCACTCAATGTCGGACCACAAAGCGCTGGCTCCAGTCCAGGACCTGCCTGTTACGGGTGGGGAGGCGTTCTGCCGACGGTTTCCGATGCCAATCTGATACTGGGTCGCTTAAATCCAGAATATTTTTTAGGCGGCAAACTGCCGCTTTTTGCCCAAAATGCTGAGGAATCCATAAAAAAATATATTGCAGATAAAATAAACATCAGCGTTGAAGAGGCTGCGGCCGGCATTTTGAGGATTGTTAATGCAAATATGGCCAAAGGAATCAGCAAAAATTGTGTTGAAAGAGGGTATGATTTAAGAGAATTCTCTCTGGTGGCAATGGGCGGTGCTGCAGCCCTGCATGCTGTGGATATTGCCAGGGATTTGAGCATGGCAAGGGTCATTGTTCCACCCATGAGCGGCAATTTTTCAGCCGTGGGGTTTGTGGTGGCAGATATTCAACACGATTTTGTAAGGACTTTTATTAGAAAAGATTACCAGGTCATTCCACACGAATTTTTAAACACGTTTCTGGCCATGGAAAAAGAAGCCTTGCTGGAAATAAAAAAAGACGCCGTTGCAGAACAGGATATTGAGCTGACATGGTCGGCAGATCTTCGATATGAAGGTCAGTCCTGGGAACTCAATGCGCCCATTGAACCCATAAAAGTGGTGGATGCGGATGATATTAAAAAAATTGCTCTTGATTTTCATGGATTGCACCAGCAGGTCTATTCCTATTCCGAGCCACAGGAAGTCGTGGAATTTGTAAATTTAAGAGTTCGAATAAAAGGAAAAAACCGGCCCGTTTCCTTTGCACTGGAAAAAGCAGAACTTACCCTTATGGATAAGGATGGGAAAGGTAAAAGAGATGTGTATTTTGAAAGTATCGGGTGGGAAAAAACACCTGTGCTTGATCGAAAATATTTGTCTACAGGGAGCAAAATAACCGGGCCCTGTATGATAGAGGAGACCATCTCAACAACACTCGTCCCGCCGGACGCCTTTGGAATTGTTGATGCGTTTGGAAATATCATCATAGAATTTGAACATGACCCTCATTCGTAAACAAGGAAAAAACAATGAAATATAAGGCAGATGCCATAACCATGCAGGTAATACGATATGGATTAGAGGCAGTAGCAGACGATATGGGATATAACCTGATGCGGATGGGACGAACAACAATTGTCAAAGAGATCATGGATATCAACTGTGGCGTGCTCAATGCCGACGGGGGTATCCTTGCACAGGCACATCTTTGTCCCCTGATGATATTCAGTCTCCCTGAAACGGCCGTCAATATGATTCAACAGGTTAAAAAGTTTAACGACGGGGATATCATTATTTGTAACGATCCTTACCTTGGCGGGCAGCATCTTCTTGATGTGCAGCTCTTTTCACCTGTAGTGATAGGAAAAAAATTGGTTGCCTTTGTCGCCAATATCGCCCACCAGCTGGATATGGGAGGTGCCGTGCCCGGTGGTGTTGCCGGTGGATTAACTGAAATTTATCAGGAAGGTCTTCGAATTCCCTTTGTCAAGCTCTATCAAAGGGGAAAGGAAGATACCCAGATTTTTAATCTGATTTCAAATAATATTCGCTTTCCTGAAAAAACCATGGAAGATATAAGAGCCCAGGCCGCAACAACAATGATCGGTGTTGCGAGGATAAAAGCCATGGTGGGCAAATACGGCCTGGATGTTTTTCGAAAATGCGCCTCAATGCTCTCGGATTACAGTGAAAAAAAAATCCGCAGCTTTATTGCCTCGGTCCCGGATGGTGATTACACGGGTATCGATTATCTGGATGACGATGGGATTGTGGACACCCCTGTGAAAGTTCAGGTAAATGTCCATATAAAAGGTGATGGAATGAAAGTTGATTTTCAGGGCTCCAGCCCCCAGACCAAAGGCAATATCAATTGTCCCTGGTCCTGCACCAAGGGCGGTGTTTTTTACACCATGGTGGGGATCGTTGATCCCTATATGGCCCTTAATTCAGGAACTTTTAACCCCATTGAAGTGTCCTGTCCAAAGGGTCTGGTCACCAACCCCCTGCCCCCTGCCGGTGTGACGGCCAGAAGCCAGACCATGACCAAAATTGTGGAGGCCATGATACGGGCCATGAGCAATGTTGTCCCCAAAAAAATTGTTGCCGGCAGCCATGGCCAGGCATGTACAAACAATTTTTCAGGGATAGATCCGGAAACAAAAAAACGGTTCAGTTATATAGAAATCCAGGGCGGCGGCGGCGGCGCAAGACCGGATAAAGATGGACCAGATGGCCAGGATCTGCATCTTGGTCGATTTATGAATACGCCTGTTGAGGCTGCAGAACTTGAATATCCAGTAATGATAGAACGGTATGAGTTTATAGAAGATTCAGGCGGCGCCGGCAAATACAGAGGCGGAGTTTCCACCCGCAGGGATATCCGGTTTTTTACAGATGTGACATGGGGACGGTATTCCGATCGTCAAAAATTCAGGCCGCTGGGTATTTTTGGTGGTAAGGATGGCAGCATGAGCAGCCTTGTTTTAAATCCTGGAACGACAATGGAAAAAAAATGTCGGTCAAAGGGTGTGGGCCAGATAAAATCAGGAGATCTCCTCAGTATACGGTTACCCGGAAGCGGTGGATATGGACCGCCCGAGGAAAGAGACCTTAAAGCCGTTCGACAGGATGTGATTAATCATAAAATCAGTATTCAATCCGCCCTGAAAAATTATAAAGTGATCCTGGATAAGAATTTGAATATAGATAAACAAGCCACTGAATCTCTTCGATTTAAGTGCAGGGAAAATCTAAAATAATTCTTGACATTGAACAATTGCATACAGTATACGGTATACTAATTATTATCGCAGTTGACCTTATTTGTTTTATAAATGGAGAAATTTATGGAACTTTGCAAAAATCTTAATATTTTACCTGCTAAACACACAACTGCTACAACTCTTCTTATCCACTGGCCTGCCCTGAATGCTGTCTGACGAAGATTAAATTCACCGCCATTGGCCATTCTCCATCATTGTTCATTTTTTTAGCTGTATTGCAATAGTGCGATCTTTAATCCTTTTAACTTAAAATTTTATTGGGGATCTTGTAATGAAACAAGAATTTTTATTAGGTAATGGTGCCATAGCTCTTGGACTTCTAGAGGCAGGCTGCCAGATCATGACTTCATACCCCGGAACCCCGTCTTCGGAAATCCTTCCCGAAGTTGTCAGGTTT
>Ga0233430_1003587_pt1 | contig 15508 bp, 11 predicted proteins | sample SI_118_April2016_2_FD_179883 | JGI IMG/M metagenome (GOLD analysis project Ga0233430, IMG submission 179883) | Seawater microbial communities from Saanich Inlet, British Columbia, Canada - SI_118_April2016_150_MG | ecosystem: Environmental > Aquatic > Marine > Inlet | place: Canada: British... | reverse complement strand
GGGCTCATATCTATCGCTCCATTTTAGAAGGTATCGCATTCACTGTAAAAAATCATATGGATAAAATGAATCAGGAGCTGAATACCCCAATCCAACATCTGATTGTTTCAGGTGGAGGGGCCAATTCTAATGTATTCATGCAGATTTTTGCCGATATATTCGGTGTGCCCACCAGCCGCAATCAAATGAAAGGCTCGGCCGCTATCGGCTGTGTCATCAACGCAGGAATGGCAGTCAACGCTTTTGATTCATATGAACAAGCTGTAGAAAAAATGGTTCATAAGGATGATGAATTTAAGCCCAATCTTGAAAACACAAAATTTTATAAAAAGCTTAATGAAAAAGTCTACGCACATGTCAATCCGCATTTCGACCCCATTCTAAAGGAGCTTAGTGCGTTAGTGGATTAGATGATTTAGCAGTGTTAAACTACGGATGGTAAACAGTTTGCTTTTCACATTTTATCGGCCATTGAAATCAAGGGATACGTTTTAAAAGTTTCAACAAAGGAGATTTTTCATGTTTCAACGAATGACGGACTTCAGTAAATTTGAAATAAATAAAATTCACGATGCAGCCATGGAAATTCTTAAGGATATCGGGGTCGCTTTTCATGACCCCGAAGCCTTGGAAATTTTTAAGGAAAATGGGTTTAAAGTCCACGGTAAAACTGTTTGCTTTAAGGAAAAACAGGCTATGGAATATCTTTCCACGGCACCTTCCCGGTTTATTGTCCGTTCAAGAAATCCTGAAAAGGATGTGGCCATAGGGGGTAAGGACTTTGCACTGCTGCCCGGATGGGGAGCGCCTTTTATCATAGATAATAATGGGGATCAGCGGAATGCATTGATGGAAGATTATATTGAATTTTGCAAATTGGTACATACATCCGAGCATCTTGACATGATGGGTTATCTGATGGTAATGCCTTCTGATATTCCTCCGGATATCTCCCATCTTGATATGTTTTTAGCCAACCTTTTGTATACGGACAAAGCCACCATGGCAAGCCCCCAGGACAGACAAAAAGCCATTGACAATATTGAGATGCTCAGTATTCTCTGGGGCGGAAGGGATAAAATTCAAAACAGACCCGTCACGGTGTCTAAAATCAATCCCATCTCTCCTTTGATTTATTCTGAAGAGATGGCAGGCGCCCTCATTGAATATGCGCGTCTGGGGCAACCTTTGCAGTTCCCCAGTATTGTACAGGCGGGCAGTACAGGACCTGTTACGCTTCCCGGCTGTTTAGCCATCCTTTGTGCAGAAACACTGGCAGGTATTGTTCTTGCCCAGATAATTAATCCAGGGGTCCCCTGTGTGATTGGCAACGTATGCTGTTCAACGGATATGCGCACCGGCGGCATGGCCCTGGGGGGGGCCGAGGCCATAATTCACACAAAGGCCATTACCCAGATTGCAAATTTTTATGGTCTACCATGCAAATCCGGCGGATCAATCACGGACGCATTTTTTCCGGATATGCAAGCTGGGATTGAGTCTTCCATCAGTCTGTTTACCGCTCTTACATCAGGGGTTAACATGATGGATCAGGCCTGCGGTATTTTAGCCTGTTTCAATGCCATGAGTTTTGAAAAATTTTTAATTGACGAAGAAACCTGCGGATATGTAAGAAGTATTTTAAGGCCCATGGAAGTGAGCGATGAAACCATTGCCATGGATCAAATCAAAAAAGCCGGTATCGGCGGGTCTTACCTGACATTCCCTGAAACATTTTTTCAGTTCAAAAAAGAATTTTTTATCCCCAAACTGGCCGTGCGGGGGGGATATGACAATTGGCAAAAAAAAGGTAAAAAGCAGATCTGGGAAAGAGCAACAGAATATAAAATCCAACGCTTGGCATCCTATGAAAAACCATTTCTTGACCCGGATATTGAAAAGGAATTAAAGACTTTTGTCAGAAACCGCAAAAAAGAAATAACAAAAAGATAGAAGGGAGATTTGTGCCATGCAGGAGAAAAGAAATGACACTTAAAGAAAGTTTGTTCATGGGCCCGGAAAGGGTAATCTTTGGTCGCGGAGTCGTCCGAGATACAGGCACTTACGCCCAGCAGCTGGGGGGTAAAAAAGTTTTTTTAGTGGCAGATGAAGTCATTAATGATCCCCAAAATGGCCAAAACAACCCTTGAAAATGATAATACATATGGAAGCCCGCGTATCCCAATCCAGGAAAAATTAGAAGGCCTTTACAGAGAGGCTTATGCTGATCTCTGATTTCAAATTGCGGCTAATTTATAGTTAAAGTATTTGGATAAATAATACCAATTTAAAAGATGTCGTTAAATTTATTCTTTTGAGTTATGCATTGATTGCCACAAGCAAAATATCCATTTATTGATTTTTTTGTCAAGCCAAACTATATGGCCGTCATAATCGCTTTTTGATTCACTATTGATTTTTAAGAAAACAATTTCAGGCATAACCAACCGATATTATAACAAATTTTATTGAATCAAAATTGAAAAATCTTGCCAATATAAACAATATTGTTTGATTTCAGCATGTTGCCAAGGCATGATTAAATCATATTTGAATCAAATTTTATTTTACACCAACTGATATAACTCAATAAATTCTATTAAATCACGCTATTATAAAATTTCAAATTTATCTGGCACACAAATTGCTTTTTCACAAGGCACCATTTGTTAATAGTATGTTTCAATTCTAAATTAAGATGCAATAAGAAACTTTATACTATCAGGAGGCAAAAACATGAGCAGTCTATTACCCACCCATGCTCAGGCGGTAATTATCGGCCCGGTAATTATCAGCTATAGTATTGTCGGTTGCAACACAGCATACCATCTTGTGGAATCAATGTGGAAGGATGTATTAGCGCTGGAACCGACACAAGTTTTTTCATATGATCTTCGGACAAAAACTTTACAGCTATAGGCTAAGCGGGGTGTTAAAATAAAAATACACATTTGACAAACCTATAAGTGTTCGATATGTATTTATGGAAAATAGCAATAATTAAAAAAATCGGATTCATTTATGAAAAACGTATTAATTTTAATTCTCAAACGAACTGGGGCAAGCCTGGTAACTGTATTTATTATCTCGCTTATTATTTTTATCGGAGTAGAGGCATTGCCTGGGGACGTTGCACAAACCGTTCTGGGGCAAAGTGCAACACCAGAGACGGTAGAGGCATTTCGAAAAGAACTCAAACTGGATCTGCCTCCGCATATTCGTTATGGTGCCTGGCTCAATGATTTTGTTCATGGTGAATTCGGCAATTCGCTTGCAAATGGCAGGCCTGTTGCAGGGTTAATCGGCTGGCGGTTTGCCAACACATTGTTTCTAGCTTTTTCCACGGCAGTGATCGCAATTCCCCTGGCGATTATTCTGGGTATGCTTGCGGCATTTTATAGGAATACTTTTTTTGATAAGTTGATCTCCACCACCACGCTGTCATTTATCTCTTTCCCGGAATTTTTCATCGCCTATATTCTGATCAGTCTTTTCTCGGTTAAATTCAATATTTTTCCAAGTCTGGCAGTCATTGATCCGGACATGGGGCTTGGCAGCAGAATATATGCTATTATACTACCTTCTTTGACGCTCACCTTTGTGGTGACGGCGCACATGATGCGCCAGACCCGGGCAGCCATTATCAATGTCTTGGCCAGCGCATATATTGAAATGGCAGAGATCAAAGGTATGAAGCGGCTCAGAATAATTATCCTCCATGCATTTCCCAATTCATTGTCTCCTGTGATCAATGTAATTGCCGTCAACATGGCATATCTTATTGTGGGTGTTGTACTTGTTGAGGTGGTTTTTGTATATCCGGGCTTAGGGCAGCTATTGGTTGATTCTGTTGCCAAAAGAGATCTTCCCGTTGTTCAGGCTTCAGGACTGGTCTTTTCCATTGTTTATATTTCTCTAAATCTTTTGGCTGATATATTTTCCATGCTTTCCAACCCGAAATTGAGACAATCCCAAATTTAAAAGGAGATCTTTAGTGCTTAAGTTATTACGACAATCCCCGCTCTCAGCCCGAATCGGCATGGGTATAGTCACTCTGAATCTTTTGGTCGCCTTATTTGCACCTCTCATCGCACCCTATGGAGAAACCAGTGTGGTCGGGGATGTCTGGGAAAGTTCTTCTGCCAAATTTTATATAGGGACCGACCATCTTGGAAGAGATCTTTTGACCCGCATGATTTACGGCGCCAGAAATACAATTGCATTGGCATTAATCACAACGGCAATTTCATTTCTGGCGGGTTCCCTTCTAGGATTAGTTGCTGCGGTAAAAGGCGCATGGACGGATCAGCTGATCAGTCGATTTATTGATATTATCATGGCATTTCCAACGCTTATTTTTGCCTTGATGATTTTGTCTGTTGTGGGGTCATCCGTACCCAATTTGGTTTTCACCATCGCCCTTGTGGATTTGACACGGGTGTATCGGTTATCCAGAGCAGTTGCCATGGATATTGAGGTTATGGAATTTGTAGAGGCGGCCCGATTAAGAGGGGAGGGACTCTGGTGGCTCATTCGCCATGAAATTCTGCCCAACGCACTGCCGCCACTTATTGCAGAATTTGGTTTGAGATTCTGTTTTGTATTCCTTTTTATCGCTTCTTTAAGTTTTCTTGGATTAGGCCTTCAACCCCCTCTTGCAGACTGGGGAGGAATGGTCAGGGAAAATTCCGGAGCGATTACATTTGGTATATTTATCCCTTTAATCCCGGCGGCAGCCATTGCTTTTTTAACGGTGGGCATCAATTTAATTGTTGACTGGTTCTTGCATTTATCAAGTGGTCTGCACGAATAGAAAGGAAGATAAGTTGAACAATTTGCTGGAAATAAAAAATTTATATCTCGAAGCCTATTATGAAGAAAAATGGCAGCCCATAGTCCATGACATCAGCCTGAATTTGAAAAGAGGAGAAGTGCTTGGCCTCATTGGTGAATCCGGTGCCGGAAAATCCACTATCGGCCTGGCGGCCATGGGGTATGCCCGACAGGGATGCAGAATCGCATCCGGATCCATAAATCTTGACGGCGTAGAAATGTTTAATGCATCAGAAAAACAATTAAGAAAGGTAAGGGGATCAAAAATATCTTATGTGGCCCAGAGCGCGGCAGCTTCTTTTAATCCGGCCCATCGTGTTATCAAACAATATGCAGAAGCGCCTGTCCAGCATGGATTGATGAGTACGGCCAAAGCCGAAAAAGAAGCCATTGAACTTTATGAACGTCTGTTTTTACCCAGCCCGGACAAAATTGGCTACCGTTATCCCCATGAACTTTCAGGAGGTCAGCTTCAAAGGGCAATGGTTGCAATGGCCATGTCCTGCAAACCAGATATCATTGTGTTTGACGAGCCCACAACGGCACTGGATGTGACCACCCAGATCGAAGTATTGGCAGCTGTTAAAGAAATCACTGAAAAGATGAATAAAGCGGCTCTGTATATCACCCATGATCTGGCTGTTGTGGCCCAGGTCGCCCATAGAATCATGGTATTGAGAAACGGCAGGCTTGTTGAACTCAATGAAACAAGACAATTGATCGATAACCCCAAAGAAGAATACACCCGGAAATTGTTGAATGTCAGATCTTTGAGGGAAAACAAAACCATTCTTGATAAAATGGACGTCATCCTGGATATCAAAGATGTGGCCGCAACTTATACAGGAGATAAAAATGTAGTTGAGGATATAGATCTGACGGTAAGAAAAGGCAGAACGGTTGCCCTGGTCGGAGAATCAGGCAGTGGGAAAAGCACGGTGGCAAAAATTATTACAGGCCTTCTTCCTGCCAATAATGGCTCCATAAAGTTTTTGGGAAAAGAACTTCCCAGAAAATTAAAAGACAGGGTAAAAGATGACTTGAGAAAAATGCAGATGATATATCAAATGCCTGATACGGCATTAAATCCAAAACAGACCGTCAGAAAAGTAATTGGCAGACCCCTTGAATTTTATTTTGGGATACGGGGAAAAGAGGCTGAAGAGCAGATCAGACAACTCTTGGTGGATATCGAACTTGACCCGGATCACTATATCGGTCGTTTGACCACAGAGCTTTCCGGTGGTGAAAAACAGAGGATCTGTATCGCCAGAGCATTGGCTGCTAAGCCTGACTTAATCATTTGTGATGAAGTCACATCTGCCCTGGATCAATTGGTGGCAGAAGGAATCCTGGATCTTTTGCAGGATCTGCAGAACAAAACAAACATGTCTTATTTGTTTATTACACATGATCTGGCCACAGTCAAAGCCATTGCAGATAAGATTGTTATTATGCTCCAAGGCAAAATTGTTGAACAAGGGGAAAAAAAGGAGATCCTTACCCCGCCTCACCATGAGTATACGGATAAACTGTTGGCATCAGTTCCTGAAATGGATCCGGATTGGCTGGACAACCTTTTGGAACAGCGTGCCTCAACATTTATTTAATTTAATAATGCAACATTTAATAATGCAATAAGGAGGACTAAAAACATGTCAGAACTATCACGGTTAACTAAGATGTTTGAACAAAACAAAATTAGTAGAAGGCAGTTTATGACCCAGGTTTCAGCACTTGGCCTGATGGCAGCTGTTTCCCCTGCTTTGCTCTCAGGTACAGCCCATGCTTCAGTCCCTAAAAAGGGCGGACGTCTGACACTCGGTTGTACGGGCGGGTCAACTACGGATTCCATGGATCCTGGAACACTGACTTCGAACATGAACCAGAACCTTAACTGGCAGATCAGAAACAATCTTGTGGAAATCGACCACAATTTTAATGCCATACCTGAACTTGCTGAATCATGGGGCGCCTCTGCAGATGCAAAAAAATGGACCTTTAAGTTGCGCAAAGGTATCGAGTTTCATAATGGCAAAACCTTGACCGCAGAAGATGTGATCTATACCTATAACCACCATCTTAAAAAAGAATCTAAATCAGCAGCTAAAGCATATCTAAAAAGTATTGAAAGTATGAAAGCCAATGGAAAGTATGAAGTTGTTTTTGAACTTTCCGGAGGCAGTGCTGATTTCCCGTTTATCCTTGGTGATTACCACTTGACGATTTGTCCGGCCGGAACGACAGGTCAGGAATGGGAAAAGGGCATCGGTACAGGCGGTTATGTCCTGGAAAATTGGGAACCCGGTGTCAGGGCTTTTGCAAAACGCAATCCAAATTACTGGAAAGAAGGACGCGCACATTTTGATGAAATTGAGACGCTTTCCATCGTTGATACCAATGCCAGGACAAATGCTTTAAAGACCGGTCAGATAGATTATATGGATCGTGTTGAGCTTAAAACAGTACACCTTATGAAAAGGATGCCCGGGATCAATGTTATTGCTACAACGGGAACCGCACATTACACCATGCCCATGATGCTAAATCAAACACCTTATGGTAACAATGATGTTCGTACGGCCTTAAAGCTTGCAGTTGATCGTGAGGCATTGCTAAAACAAATTTTGCGGGGTTATGGCGAAGTCGGTAATGATCATCCTATTGCACCGGTAAATAAATATCATGCAAAAAATCTGGAGCAAAGAAAATATGATCCGGATAAAGCTAAATTTCATATGAAAAAAGCGGGTATGCTGGATCATCAATTTAATCTTCATGCAGCAGATGCCGCTTTCGCAGGCGCTGTAGATGCTGCCATCCTGGTCAAGGAACAGGCTAAAAAAGCCGGTATCAAGATTAATGTTGTCAGAGAACCTGATGATGGATATTGGAGCAATGTCTGGATTAAAAAAGAATGGTGCATGTGCTATTGGGGAGGACGTCCCATTGAAGACATGATGTTCTCCGTTGCATATGCAGACGGAGCCCCATGGAATGATACTCTTTGGTCAAATAAAAAATTCAACGAACTTCTCGTTGCTGCAAGAGCAGAGCTGGATGATGTTAAACGCAGGAAGATGTACGAGGATATGCAGGAAATATGCAGAAATGACAGCGGAACCATAGTTCCCATGTATAACCAGATGGTTGAAGGCAGTTCAGATAAGCTGGGACATGGACCTGTTTCCGGACACATGGCCATGGACGGCATGAGAACGGGTGAACGCTGGTGGAGGAAGTAATAATCCCTTATAGTTAATTCAAACTCAGGCAGGCCGGAAGTTTTACTTCCGGCCTGTTTTAGCTTGAAGTTGCTTTCTCCTCAATGGGATAATGGCTGTTCCTAACTTTTATTTTTCAAACAAGAGATTCAACTTTTGTTTCCAAGGCATTTTTTTTTAATACAATGTCAGGCCGGCCCTTTAAACTTGCATAAAGGGTTCTTCCCATAAAAATCGGATCACCACCGGCAGTGGTTGGTATCTTGTCGTGGGTTTCCAGTGTAACTTCCCGGCAGCTGGTCCCTGAAATCCTTGCTCTTTTCCTCACGCTACGGACCAATTCGTCCCTGGCAAAACGATCTGCATTGTTAAAGTTTTTAAAATGCCGTGTACCGGCAATCCCTTCAACTATAAACTCGCCCTTGTTACCAGGTACAATTCTTAATTGTTTTTTTATGACCACATTACTTGTAATGGCACCTATGGCATTTGCCACATCTGCATCATCAGGCAGAATAGCTTTAGCATTAAGGGGTTTTACTGCTTGAGAAAGAAAAAATTTTGTGGGAGCGCCGATACCGATAACCGGACGTTTAAGTTTAATTGAAACCTCATAATTAGAATTTTCATGGTTCAGCAGATTTTTTATAAGGACTTTACATACAGGACAGCTGTTTATTGCTTCGGGATCTGTTTCATCATCCAGCTGGCGTTTTAAAAGTTCAAGGGTTAATAGTTTAACCCCCATATCCAAAAGATGCTGGGTCAATTCGGGCATTTGTTTATTAGTTAGAAAACAAAACATCCGGCAATATTCTTGAGCCATTTTTATGTCCCATTTAGTAAACTGCCCCGTGATATGTAAGAGATCGGTTAAGGTAAGCCCACATCGCTGCACAATAAAATTTTCTTCAAGCCTCTGCAAAGGCAGGCTGATATCAGCTAGGACCTTGGTTTTTTTGACCAGTTCATCAATGGAATGCGGTCTTGTTGCAAGCAGGGAAACAATCTTTTTTTCCATGGGTGTCAATTCAAGTTTTTTTACAGAGCCTGTCAAAGCGAGGATCTGCATTTTCCGGGTAGTGGTGGTATGGCGATGCAGGTTCTGGCTTAAAAATTGTAAGGCTTCTTTAGTTCCCGGATGCATTTGACCCAGCCAGGAAATTGGAGCCACTCTTTTGGGTCCGATGAAAAATTCTCCTTTTATAAATTCAATCAAACTGTCTCCGCCAAGGCCGGCCGTTCTGATTTCAAGGGCTTTAACATGGGTCCTGTGCCCCCCTACATTTGATCCTTTTTCATTAAGGTTTACAAGGTTATCGGTCAAAGCAGCCGTATCCGTTGTTGTGCCTCCCATGTCCACAACCAGAGCATCCGTGATTCCGGTAAGATGTTTTGCACCTGCAACACTGGCAGCAGGACCGGAAAGAATCGTTTCAACGGGCCTTTGTTTGGCCATGGTTGAACTCATTAAAGTTCCATCGCCTTTTACCACGACGACTGGAGCACGAATACCAAGCGTTGCCATGACTTTTTCAAGATCCAGAAGCAGGCTGGCAAGTCGTGGGATAATCCTTGCATTGAGCATGGCTGTTGTAGCCCTTGTCTGAAAATTTAAGGTATCAGACAATTCATGGCCACATGTAACAAAGAGACCCGTGTGTTCATGAATAATTTCTTTTATCTGAATTTCATGCTCAGGATTAATAGATCCTGCAAATCCAGAAACTGCAAAGGCAGTGACTCCATGGTTTTCAACCATTTGTTCAGCTTTTTGTCTGACCTCATCCGGATCAATGGCAATGATCTCTTCCCCTGTGATTTTTAATTGTCCTTTAATAATAGCTTTTGGATGAAAGGGTATGTTTTTATCAATACCAAGCCCATAGGGTGGCATGAGAATCATACCGACTTTTTGGCCTTCATTTTCAACAATAGCATTGGTTGCAAGGGTTGTGGACAAAGAAACCAGTTCCACCTGTAGCAGCTTTTTCTGATCCAGTTTTTTTAATGCGCTGTGGATTCCTTTTGTGAAATCCCATTTTGTGGTTAAAGATTTGCTTTTGCAAAGGGTTTTATTTTCTTTAAGATCATAAATCACAGCATCAGTGTATGTACCGCCTGCATCAATACCTAACCCGATTTTTATATAAGAATCATTATGAACTTTTGAACCGGCAATTATTGTTTTTGAATCAATATTATTCACAGTTTTATTAAGGTCTATGATGGGATTGGCAGACAGGGTGGATTGTATTGCATCAAACCCGATAACATTTTCAGGCGGCACAAACAGGATGTCGGGTGTGGAATGAAATGTTGTGATCATTTTTTCAATCAAAGCCCCATTCCCTTTAATTTTATCATATTTCCACTTGTATTCGTTTGCCATCTCCAGGGCAAATTTTTCATATTTGGGGGATGATTTAGCTCCTGTTTCGATAAAAGCTGCCCTTTGGTAGTTTTTCTGCCATGAATTTAAGAAATCAAAGGTTTGTTGAGCAGCATCTTTGCCGTGTTTTTCGACCAGGTCATTGAAGTTTAATTTTTCTTCACCAAAATAAGCCCATTGTTTTCTCTGGGATATCGGCTCGGTTTTTTCTTCACACCATCCGGCTGAAAGATAATATGTACCCGGATATTTTTTAAATTCACGCTTGTAAGCCTGATCTCCCCCCAGGAACATGGCAACACAATCATGCACTTTGGGAATAACTAAGGGGACACAACTCGATTGAATGCCAATGGTTCCTTTGCCGCAGATACCATAGCCAATGATAATGCGATCGCATAAACCCGTTGCTGAAATTTCATCAATTGCAGCCTGGAGTTTCTCCTTAAGCAGATTTGGATTGCTGTGAAGTCCTGCCTCCAGGAATTTATATTCAATATCAAGCCCTAATTTTCCGGCAATGTGCTTCATATCAATGGCAAGTACGGCACACGCAATTGCATAAGTCTTTTTTTTCAAATTATTACCCCGAATAATCTAAGTTTAATTACCAAAATGGTATCAATTCTAATCTGGTACCGACTGAGCATTGTGTCAAGGTAAATCTAATAGCATTTTATTTTAAAAAGGTATCCCCTTTTTCAAAATCTCCATCTTTAAAGCGACTGTAACGCAGGGGATTCTCCTTGTTGTCTATTTTGCCTGTAACAATATCCGCCACCCTTTTCCCGGCAGCAGGCGACAGCATGACACCGCACCAATATCCGCAGTTCAGGTGTAATCCCTTAATTTCATCACAGGGACCGATAACAGGTTTGTCGTCAGGAGTGTACACGTAATGACCCGCTGATATATCAATGTCATCTGCCTTTAGGTCATCAGCAATGGTTTCAAAAAACGGGTTAAGCCTGGATACCCGGTGTATTGATTCTGCTGCAAAATCCCAGTCAGTAGCAAGTTCATCCGAAGGAGTACTTTCCGGTTCGTTAGGATCTACCCATGCACATAACACTCCACCTGCTTCCGGGCGCCAATAGCTGTGGTTCTCAAGATCTACTGTAAAAGGAGCATCTTTGGGTACCAGAGGATGGTTGGTTCTGACAAAGGCCTTTTGACGTCGGACTGTTGTTAACGGCATGTCAAGACCTGCCATTTTACCAATGATTCCAGCATAGGGACCTGCGCAGTTAACAATCAGGCGCGTGCTGATCAGGCCCTTGTCTGTTTCCACAGTACAGATTCCCTGATTGTCCTTGTGGATGCCGGTAACACTTGTTTTCATAAAAAAAGCAACATTTTTTGCTCCTTTTGCAAAGCCATAGGTGGTTTCATGGGTGGATAACCATCCATCCCTGTTGTTAAACGTTGCTGCAAGTGCCTTGGGGCCAAGAAAGGGAAAACGGTCATGAAGATCCTCTCCCACAATAAGTTCAGTTCCGGGTATTCCAAGGGCCTGATAAGTTTGAATTGCTTTTTCAAGATCCCCTACCTGGGCCTGGTCATCCGTTACAAACAGATAGCCTTTCTGGCAAAGATGAATGTCAATATCTGTAAGCTCCACCACATCCCTGAAGTTTTCAAACATTTCCACACTGGGAAGGGCAAGGTCTGCCATGGATTTTTCTGTGAATTGAGTTCTAAAGCACTCAGCACTGGCAGCAGTGGTAAGACTTGACAAGCCATCTCTTTTTTCAACGAGTATGACTTTTAAACCTTCCCTTGACAGCCAGAAGGCAGTTGACGTTCCAACAATACCGCCTCCAATGACAACGACGTCAGCAGTTTTGCTTGTAAAATTTTGCGGGATCATTATTTCACTCATTTTAATCCTCCATCAATCATATTTTTCAGGCCAACACGATCAAGCGTTTTTTGTGTTGGGATACCGTTGTTATCCCATCCTCTTGCTTCATAATAGGCATCCAGGAGTTCATCAATCTCTTCAAGATTGATACAATGTCCTTTGTTTGGTCCGCTTGGAGTGGGTTCCTCATAAAATCGGGGTGGCGGATAGTCTGATTTGCGTCCAAAACCCTTGATTTCTCTTGCCCAAATCATCCGGGTCAAGTTCCATACTTTTTCAGATATTTCCAGTATTTTTTTCCAGGTTATTTTTTCCCCCGTGATAATAGTATAGAGTTCAGCATAATTTTCAACTTCAAACCCGAGTTCCATCATTTGGAGTCTGCAGCACCCTAAAAGGTCAAAGGCCGGGCGGGTATGCTGGGAATCAATAACAAATTTGGCTGAATCTTTTCCTGAAACAATGGCTTTAGCTCTTTTATCACAATCAGCTCCGGCAGTGATCAGGTCATGCACGTTAGTGGCCTCCCCCACAACATCATGGCCTAAAACCCAAGCTCTGTTATGATGCGCCCCTACGTCTGCCGTCATATAGGCCAGCATCATGGAGGGAGCATTGCGGCATTCATATCCCGTCCATTCAAGACCCTTGACATGGATGGCAAATTTTTCAGATCCTTGTTTAATTCTTTCAGAGGCTGTTTTAACTCCCTGGGCAAACAGGTTACCCAGGTTATTCTGCTTTAAACTCATAAGGTTTAAAAGATATACAATAGATTCAAGATCACCAAATCGGATTTTTTTTCCAATCTCATTTTCTGTAATCAAACCCTTTTCAAAGCATTCAATGGCAAAAGCCGCAACAGAAGCGCCTGAAATGGTATCAATGCCCAGTTCGTCACAAAGATAATTTGCATAGGCCACCTCTTCAATGGTTTTAAGCATGCAACTGCCGCCAAAAAGTGAGATGGTTTCAAACTCAGGGCCTTCCATATATGCAGACCCAAGGGCTGTTTTGGTATGGCCGTATTTGCCACAGGGGGTGGGGCAGCAATAACATCCTTTATCTGTAATTTTCAAGCGTTCCAACACTTTTTTGCCGTTAATCATATGGCTGTGGTCAATATGGGAGGTTTGAAAATTCTTGGCTGGAAAGGACCCTACTTCATTGACCCAGTCGGTAATACCGGCTGTTCCTTCCGGGGTCCAGCCCTTAAATCCCGGCTTTTGGGAGACTTTTTTAAACGCGTCTTTCCCTTTGGCATAAGCTTTTTTAACATCAAATATCGGGATACTGCCCGTGCCTTTAACGGCAATAGCCTTGATGTTTTTGGAACCAAGAACAGCTCCAATACCGGTTCGGCCGGCCTGGCGCCCGAAATCGTGGGATATACAGGCAAACTTTACCCGTTTTTCTCCGGCAGGGCCGATGGTCAGAATCTGGAAGTCTTCTCCCAGATTCTTTTTCATCATCTCTTCACAAATAATCGATCCTTTGCCCCAATACTCTTTAGCCGACCTTATTTCAATAGTGTCGTCTTCTATAAACAGATAACTTGGGGTTTTAGCTTTTCCTGTTATGACCGCCATATCATATCCAGCATATTTTAATGCCGGTCCAAAATGACCTCCCATGTTTGAATCGGCATATCCACCTGTTGCCGGGGATTTTGATCCAAAATGGGTTTTGCCGCTGGCCGGAAGGAAATGCCCGGATAAAGGACCTGTGGCAATGATAAAAGGATTGTTCGCATCAAAGGGATTTGTATCAGGCAACAGTTCTTCGTACAGGGTTTTTGCAACAAATCCACGGCCGCCAATGAACTCTAAACACATTTTTTCAAGAAGCGGTTCTTTTGAAATCTCTTTTGTCCCAATATCAATCCGCAGTATTTTTCCTGCATATCCATACATTATCGGCACCCCGCTTTTGTTTCTTCCTCAGATATCATAATTGCATCTCTGGGGCAGACAATTGCACATTCTCCACAAAGAATACATTTAGCCGGCATGTCATCTTCTTTTTTAATTATCATGACACAATTAGGACATGCAGTAACGCATTCATGGCAGGCAATACAATCATCTTCGTTGATCCGGTATATGCTATCTTCAAGCGCTATGGCATCCACAGGACAGATCTCGGCACAAATACCGCATTGATCGCAAAAATGGATCTGATAACGTCCTGGTGCCGGAAACAGACCTTCAATCCTCAGCATTGCCTTGGCAGGTGTGACCTGTGTGAAATTTACTATGCTGCAGGCCAGTTTGCATACACCGCAGCCTGAGCATTTTTCATGGTTAAATAATATATTCATTTACAATAGTCCCTGTGGTTTTATGTAATTGTTTAGCCCGTTAAAAGAAGTTATCTCAAAGCCCTGTCTGATGGATATTTGCAGAAGGTTAAGCGTTTAGCATCGAAACAAATATCCACCAAAAATATCCATTGGATAGGGCGGTTTCAAGCATAAGAGCTGAATAGTTACGATTTTATTTGGAATTAAAATTTTTTTATTCCCATTTTGCCTGCATTGTATCAAGTTCTTTGATTATTTCTTTGGAAAGCAGTCTTGGCTGGTGCGCCATTTTTTTCAAAGTTAACGCCTGTAAACGTTCTTCAAATTTTCTGGAACCCGCCTCTTCCCACTTGGCGTATATACTTCGATCAAAAAGTTCTGAGTATTTTATCCTTTTGAAATTATCCATGGTATGCTGTTGGGTTAGATAGTGGCCGCCTGGTCCTACCTTGTCAATGAGGTCAATGGCAAGGGTTTCATTTGTAATGGGAATGCCTTTCATAAAATGATGAATTGAATCCACAATATCATGGGCCAGTACCATGAACTCAGGTGAAACAAGGTTTCCATGATCCATCCAGCTTGAACAGTCATGAACCAGGCCTGATCCCACTGCCGCTGCTGTAAGACATTGGAATGCTGCCTCTGCTCCAGCCTGGGCATCACAAAATTTTGAATCACTTGCTCCGGCAGTCCCAAAAAAAGGCAATTTATAAAATTGTGCCATCTGTGCCATGGCACCGGTCATAAGGCTCAGTTCAGTTGCACCATAGGAAAAAATGCTGGTCTTCATATCCATTATGGTGGTAAAAGCGCCATAAATAAAAGGGGCACCCGGGTTGACAAGTTGGTGGAGAACCAGACCGCTTAAAGATTCGGCACTACCCTGTACA
>Ga0233430_1003583_pt1 | contig 15524 bp, 6 predicted proteins | sample SI_118_April2016_2_FD_179883 | JGI IMG/M metagenome (GOLD analysis project Ga0233430, IMG submission 179883) | Seawater microbial communities from Saanich Inlet, British Columbia, Canada - SI_118_April2016_150_MG | ecosystem: Environmental > Aquatic > Marine > Inlet | place: Canada: British... | reverse complement strand
AAAGAAGAATTGAACTTGTCAGACGCTGGTAGACACAAAAGAGATGTGGATATATTGCTTGAAACCTTGGCTATCTTAGCTGAACGCGAGGATGTAAAAGATGGAGTAGAGTATATATATAAAAAAAGCATCTCATTTGGTGATACTAATCATGACAAGGTTGTTCTTATTAGAGTGAAACCAACTGTGGGCGCATTGAGAAAATACAAACAGCAGACAGGAGATGACATCAATGTTATGGATGAATTTTCGTTTAGATCACAAATCAAAGGAGCGCCTTACTATATTGGATTTGATAAATTCTCATATAAAGGCAGGCAACATCGCTGGTGCGTTCTTGATTATGATATAATGGATAAGCGAGAAATGGAAATTGGTGGCTTTAAAATGGAGTTTTTGAAGTTAAATGGCAAAAATGACATCTTTGAATCAAATAAAAATAAGGAGATGAGTAATGAAGAGAAAGAGAAACTCTATAGTTAAGCCAAAAACAAGGCGCGGATTTGTAAAACTAGGCGCCACATAGGCGCCAATCTAGGCGCATGATAATGAATAATAACAACATGTTACAGCAATTTAGGCGCCTTAGGCGCGAAAACACAGTATACGAAAAGCAAAATGGTAATTATATTTATATAGATATGGTGTACTATGGGGTGCAGATGACGCCTACCGCGCCTAGTTATCATATAAGCTGTTGTGTATTAACTACTAATGCCCAGGCGCGGGCTTAAAATCCGCGCCTGTCAAGCGCCTGGATTACTAAATCCGCGCCTTGTTTTGAATAAAGAAAAAAAACAAATTCAAATTTGAATTAATAACAAAATCACATATCACGAGAAGTGATTTAAACAAAACCAAACAAATTAAAATGATCACATTTTTAAAATTAAAGAACCAGGCTGAATTCATGCCTGATTATCCAAACGATATTTTGGTGCAGTACCCTGTATCATCATTCGAGTACCCACCACCTAAATCACATTATAGGATGGCACCAACATGTTTGTGGTATCATTTCAAAAAAGAAAATCTGCCATTTATTACAGATAAACATGTGATACGATCTGACGGTTCAATAAATGATTATTCGAAAATTAAACCTTTTGAAGATATGCAGTGACTGAATATTGATAATGCTTTTTGTTCAAACATTGGTCCACATATGGGAGCTGTGTATCTTGAGCCAGATTGCAAGAAACAGCTTGTATTGCTCATAAAGCGCTCATTCCCTATAAAGGAAAAAACTACAAGAAAAGAAACCATGTTTATATGGTGGAATATTCCTTTACGAATAATTGGAAAGGAGAATCTTTTTGAGGGCTGGATTCGAAGTTATTTTCAATTATCATCACCAAATACAATTCAGGCAGCAATGAAATTGGTGAAGTCTTACGTGGCTACACGCAGATTTACCAATTTATTAAAACCATAATCACACCAATGATAAAAAACAATAACCCACTTAACAACAACCCCGACAAGGGACTTAAAAAAGGAAAAATAAATTATGATTTCTGATGAGAAATATAAAAAGATTATAACAAAAAACATGGTAGACCAAATAAACAAAAATCCATTATCCTCTAGGCATAGAAGCGTACTTGACATATTTAATATTCCATACTCACCGGTAGATGATTTTCTCAAGAAACTTAGGCAGAAGAAGAAGCAGGCAAAACAGGCAAAGAAATAAGATAAATGAAAAGAGGCTGCCCCCACGACAAGTAGTTGAAGGATTTGCATGGGGGCAGAAGGATATTATCTTACGATGATATCCGTGAGGATAAATTAGAGATGATTTCGCTTTATTGCTGAGAATAACTTGAGTAGAATGATTGATTTTTAAACATTATCTCCCCAGAACAGAGTATCTGGTTGCTTTTACCCTATCTCCCATGGTGGTCCTGCAACCCAGGGTTAACCTACTTTTCCTACCAGAAAACGATCTGTAAAATATTTTTTTGGAATTTTTCCACGGTCCTATAAGGAATCCATTCCCCCCATTTCATCAACCCTCTCTCCATATCGAATTTCTTTTGTAATTTCAATCCATCATTCGGAGATATATTCATAACTTAAAGACCTGAAGATATAATTAAAGATTAAGTAAAAAAATAAGGAGAGTACTTTGAATCTAATAAAAACAGTTAAATTAATTGAAAAAATATTCCCTAGTGTGAAAGATGATTTAAAGAAAATCTCAAAAGTTGCAAAAGAATTTAAAGATTGTAGTTCTGCCTACTTTGTTCCAGAATACACACATATCAATCCAGACCCTAAGCAATTACTTGAGTTCAAAACTATGGTTGAGAAATTGATTTGCAAAATAAAGAAAATAATACCTGAACAATATGAAATTTCAATGCACAATGCTTATTTTCATACTGATTATTTTGGAAGGTCACTTGATAATGAAGTAGGACCAGGATATATTCATGTGTACCTTAGATCTGAGGATGAAAATGAATATTGTTTTTCCTATTCAGGATATGTGTGGCATAAGCATATTCTAATTGGCAGAATTTTGAAATCAGGGAAAATGAAATCTGGTCGTATGTCATATGGAGGTTACTTCCATTATGATGACACTATTAAAAAAATTAAGAATGAACGTGAAATAGCAAAAGCTAAAAAAGAGAAAGATAAATCTGAAACGGGAAAATAGGTGAATTTTCCTCCCGTAGACTTTTCTGCAGGTGGAGATAGTGATCTCCTTTTGCAGTATCAGTTGTTACCTATCGATAGTTGCCAAATATTATCAAGTATTCGGTAAAGATAATCCGAGTTTCGAGGTTGAGCAATACTCATATTTTTTGGATTGGGAATGCATTATAAATAAAGTTATATTGATAAAATATTCTCAAATTGTCCAAAGTTTGTATATTCTTGCTCGTTTTCGAAGGATATTAATCAATTTAAAGACATGAAGATACATTTACATATTTAAACGTAATCAAACCCGTTGGCGAATTGCGAGTTCTTTGTATTTCAATTGGAGATCAGTAAAATGAAAAAGCTAATTATATTATTAGTATTAACAGCCCAATTAATAGCCCAACCTGGCACAATTTGGACCAGTACATTTGGAGATTGGCTGAATGAATATGGAAATTCTATGCAAATAACAGATGATGGAGGATATATAATTGTCGGCAGTATGTACACAAATGATTATCGTGATGTATGGCTTATAAAAACAGATGGAAATGGCAATGAAATTTGGAATCAAACATTTGGTACGGAAAGTGAATCTGAGTCTGGTTATTCAGTTCTGCAAACTAGTGACGGTGGATATATTATTGCCGGATATACCGAATCATATGGTGCTGGATACAATGATATCTGGTTGATAAAAACAGATGCGAATGGGAATGAAATTTGGAATCAAACCCACGGTGGAAATGGACAAGACAATGGATATTCTATAAAGCAAACAATAGATGGGGGTTATATTGTTGCAGGTACCACCTCATCTTGGGGAGCAGGTAGTAGTGATATTTGGCTTCTAAAAACTGATGAAAATGGAGATCATATATGGAATCAAACTTTTGGTAATAGTCTGCAAGGTGGTGGCTATTCTGTTTTAGAAACAGAAGATGGTGGTTATGCTGTAGTAGGTACAATAGAAAACATTGATACTGATTATGATATCTTTGTAGTAAGAACTGATGAAAATGGCAATGAGATTTGGAATCAAACTTTTGGGGGAGAAGGAAGTGACTCAGGTACATCAATTATTCAAGCAAACGATGGTGGATTTGTAATAATTGGAAGAACCTTTTTGCCAGGATATCAAGCAGGTGGACAAAATATTTGGTTAATAAAAACTGATGAAGATGGTAATGAGATTTGGAATCAAACTTTTGGTGGTATTGAATCTGAAGATGGACAATCTATAATAAAAGCAAATGATGGCGGGTATATTATTTTAGGTAATACCAGTTCATATGGAGCGGGTGAAAGTGATGTATGGCTTATTAAAACTGATGAAGATGGGAATGAAATTTGGAATCAAGCTTTTGGTGGAGAGGCAAATGACACAGGTAAATCCATTCAGCAAACCGGCGAAAATGAGTTTGTAATACTAGGTCATACTAGTTCATATGGTGCAGGAAATTCAGATATTTGGTTGTTCAAAGTAGGATATGCCAGTGGTTGTACTGACCCCGTTGCTACAAATTACTGTGAAGAATGCACGGAAGACGATGGTAGTTGTGAATATTATTTTCCTTCTGAAAATGATATTCTAATAGAGGAACACATTTTATCTTTTTCGTTATTCCAAGATATAGAATCCTCAATATTGGAATATGATACTGAATACTATTTATTAGTTTCGGGTACATTTGGGGTAGGTGCCGGCAATTTGAGAGATGGAGCGTATAATTTCCTAAGTGATCCTCCTACTCCTATAAACTCATGGTCTTGGAACAATGATTATACAAGTCGTCCGTCACCTGATATATATAACCCTGACCATGTTTACTATTTTCATTTTATCGGAAATGGTGTGTCTGAAATTTTTGGCTTTGTTGATAACGGTGGTTATGGTGATAATTTCGGTTCATTGAGTATCCAAATTTGGGAATTTGATGGAGTCATTTTAGGTTGTACAGACCCACAAGCAATTAATTACTGTGAAGATTGCACAGGAGATGATGGTAGCTGTGAGTACTATGGGGATGTTACAGATTTTGATGGTAACGTTTATAGTACTGTAGTAATTGGTGATCAAATATGGATGGTGGAAAATTTAAAAGTTACCCATTTTAATAATGGTGACGAAATTGATACAGGTTACTCTGATTATGAATGGAGCAATCTAACGACAGGTGCTTATGCGGTATATGATGATGATCTAGAAAATGCTGATATCTATGGCAATCTTTATAATTGGTATGCAGTTGATGATGAACGAGGAGCTTGTCCGGAAGGCTGGAAGATCCCAAGCGATATGGATTGGACAATTTTAACAAATTACCTTGGTGGAGAGCAAATTGCAGGTGGTAAGTTGAAAGCAATTGGGACTATTGAAGGCAATGACGGTTTATGGAACTCACCTAATGCTGGAGCAACCAATGAAAGTGGTTTCACGGGATTGCCTGGCGGCTTTAGAAGTCCATACTTCACTAATATTGGTACCGAAGCAAGTTTCTGGACTTCTAGCGAGTATAACAGCAGCGGTGCTTGGCAAAGGTCCCTATCATCCGGATGGGAAGGAGTTTCACGAGGTTATAGCTATAGTAAGTCAACCGGATGGTCAGTCCGATGTATCCATGATATCAACCAAACGGTAATTGGTTGCACCGATCCAACTGCTTGTAATTTTGACCCTGACTCAAATATTGATGATGGAAGTTGTTTATACGAGGATTGTGCTGGTGATTGTGGTGGAATTGCATATTTAGATTCCTGTGACGAATGCTCCGGTGGAAACTCAGGACATGTAGCTGACAGCGATATCGATTGTAACGATGACTGTTTTGGTACTGCATTTGAAGATGACTGTGGTGTATGTTCAGAAGGTAATACAGACCATATCGCCAACAGTGATGAACTCGGTTGTGGATGTTTTGAAGTTGCAGCAGAAAATTTTTATTCAGACATAGATGAAGACGGTTTTGGGTGTCCATTTGAAACTATATACGTCTGTGCCGCCGATGCACCTGCAGGTTGGGTCACCGATGGTTCGGATGAATTTTGTAATGGTTTTGTCCTTTTTTCATATGGTGACCTGGATATTTCAGGCCCTGAATATGCCACAGTTCAGATTGGCTACAGTAGTGATGTGGCAATTAACTCGGTACTATTTAGTCTTGATGGATTAAATCTTATTGGTGGATCTACTGATTTACCAAATGATTCAGTCATTATTGATGTAGACAATAATACTGCAAATTTCATTACACCCGTTGATGATTTATTACCAGCCGGGATTGGGACTCTAGCTACTCTTGAATTTGCTTATGATTATACTGATGGCGTTGATGCCTGCATAAATATCAATGATGTTTTAGGTGCTCTCGGAAGTGAACCTGATTTCGCTACTGGTGACTGTCTAACCGTTAACCAACCGCCATATGACTGTTTTGGTATACCAAATGGTGATGCAGTCGATGATTTATGTGGTGTATGTGATGGATCAGGTACGAGTCCATTTTGGGAAGATAGTGACGGAGATGGGCTTGGATCTGGAGACAGTGAAGATTTCTGCACTTCTGATACTCCAGGTTATAATGTTCCTGAAGGTTGGGTTGATAATAATAACGATGAATGCCCAAATGATTTTGATAATGATATTGATGAGGATGGTTTCTGCGGTGATGTAGATAATTGTCCTGATGTTTATAATCCTCAAATGGGTTTTGATCATTTACAGTTAGACGAGGACAACGATGGCGTAGGTGATGCTTGCGATGACATATTTACAATTTATGGTTGCACAGATCCCATTGCTACCAATTACTGTGAAGAATGCACGGAAGACGATGGTAGTTGTGAATATTATTTTCCTTCTGATAATGATATCTTAATAGAGGAACACACTTTATCTTTTTTGTCATTCCAAGATATAGAATCCTCAATATTGGAATATGATACTGAATACTATTTATTAGTTTCGGGTACATTTGGGGTAGGTGCCGGCAATTTGAGAGATGGAGCGTATAATTTCCTAAGTGATCCTCCTACTCCAATAAACTCATGGTCTTGGAACAATGATTATACAAGTCGTCCGTCACCTGATATATATAACCCTGATCATATTTACTATTTCCATTTTATCGGAAATGGTGTGTCTGAAAATTTCGGCTTTATTGATAATGGTGGTTATGGTGACAATTTTGGTTCCTTGAGTATCCAAATTTGGGAAATAGATGGAGTTATAAGTGGCTGCACTGATCCTTCTGCATTAAATTATTGCGAAGAATGTACTGAGGACGATGGAAGTTGCAATTATTCTCAGGATGGAAATCATTATATCATAGATTGGGAGACAGGATTAACAACAACGATTATTTTTCAAGAATCTATTACAGGACTTGAATATGGAGATGAGGTTGGTATATTTGATTCTGCAGGATTGATTGAATCCAATGGATGTGATAGTCCGACAGGAGAGATACTAGTTGGAGCAGGCTTATGGTCAGGTAGTCAATTATATGTGGAAGGAATTGGTTCTGTAGATAATTGTGCCTGGGGAGGTACTCAAATTAAAGGTTCTATTTCTGATAATCCAGTAGTTGTAAAAATTTGGAGAGATGGAGTAGAATACGAAACAAGTTTTAGTATCTCATTTGGCTCGGGAAATTATGATGGCTTTTTTACCAATATCAATGAAGTTATTACAATTGACCCAGTCGAATATGATATAATAATCAATGAATTCTTTTTTAGAAGTGATGCTTCAGATGCTCCCGATTATGTAGAGTTATTTAATTCTGGATCAGAAGACGTAGATATGACAGGCTGGTCCCTAAATGGTCAGGTAATTGAGGATGGTATTGTCCCTGCAGGAGGATATTTTTTATTAGCTAGCGGAGGTCCATTTTATAATGTTGATTACAATGAATTATACGCAGGACTAGATTGGGATAATAGCGCATATGTAGATATCAGTCTTACTACGTCTATAGATGATATAGAATTGCTAACACCTTATGGTGAACAGGAAGATATAGTAAATTATAATGAGGATAATGGATGGCCCACCGGTTATTCCAATAGAGGTTATGCTGCAGAATTAATTAATCCTCTAAATGATAATAATGACCCAACTAATTGGGCGAGTGCAAATGAAATTCCTGTAAGTCCATACTTATATGCAAACGGAATTGACGATTGGGATTTTGGCTCACCTCTGGACGTAAATTCTATATATGATAGTGAATCAGTTTCTGGCTGCACAGATCCTCTTGCAAACAATTATGACCCTGATGCAAATATCGATGATAATAGCTGCGCCTATTCTGATAATGGAAATTATTCAATCCATTTTGATGGCATCGATGATATAATACTAATAGATAATGACATTTCCCTAAACCCAGGATTATCAGATTTTTCAATTTCGTTTTGGATAAATACTGCCGATAACAGTGGTTATATAATTACTAAATCAGCAGGAGGTATTTTAGGAAATCAGTGGTATTTTATTAAAGTTACCGATTCAAAGATTTATTATGAGATAACAGATAATTACACAGGACCCAATTCTTACGCGTTTGGCACAAGTAATCAAATTATTAGCGACGAAGATTGGCATTTAATCTGTCTAACCTTTGACAGAGACAATGCATGTACGATATATATTGATGGCGAAGTTGATTCATCTCATGATATATCGAATTATAATGGGGATATCAGTCCACAAACAGGTATTGAATTAGGTACTGCATCAATACACTCACCCATGGATAAGTATTCTGGTTACATAGATGAATTTCAATATTGGGATAGGGAAATATCTGAAAGCGAAGTAAGTGATTTATTCAATGGACAATATTTGGATATGCAGGAAAATCGAAATGGATTTTGGACATTTAATGAGGGTAGCGGTAATATTGCGATTGATATCAGTGGTAATCAAAACCATGGAATAATTTATGGAGCCATATATAATGAGAATGTGCCAATTCAGCTAGGTTGTACAGATCCATCTGCTTGTAATTACGACCCTAATGCAAACCTTGATGACGGTAGTTGCCTATTTGATAACTGTAACAATGCACCAATTATAGAATATCAGATGACTTTAAGTACTCCTGAGGAAACTAATTTGACCATTACCCTTGCTGATTTGGTGGTGACTGATCCTGATAATACTTATCCAGATGATTTTACTCTATCTGTCAGTAGTGGTAGCAATTACACAGTCGCTGGAACGACAATCACGCCAGAAACAGATTTCAACGGTGATTTGATTATTCCTGTTACAGTAAATGATGGCACCTATGACTCAGCCATTTTTGATTTGTATGTAACTGTTACCGCAGTGAATGATGCACCTACTCTCGAGACTATTAACGATCCAGCCGCAGTTGATGAAGATGGTGACGATGTTTCTGTTTCTTTTACACCGATGGATGTAGAAACAGGTGATTTTCTCTCTGTTTCAGTATCTGTAAGTAATAATATACTCTTCCCAGACGGATCATTTGCAATTGACATACCCGATGAATTTCCAGGTGTAACCAGAACAATTACATTGAATCCTGCTGATAATCAATTTGGTAGCTCTGTGGTTATTATTGAAGTAACAGATGGTGCTTTAACTGCCGCTCAACAGTTTACTGCAACAGTGAACCCGGTCAACGATGCGCCGATTCTCGTGGCAATTGGCGATCTTTCATTTGATGAAGACACCCCATTTGGTTATACCGCAACTGCCTCAGATATAGATAACGATCAAAACGAACTGCAATATTCAGTACTTGGTGGTGATGAATCTACCATTTGGGCTTCGTTTACAGGTAATGTTGTAACTTTTACCCCTGCTCAGGATTATAATGGCAGTGAGTCATTTACAATCGCTGTAGCTGACACAGATTTTGATTTTGATTATGAAGTTATATTTGTTTCAGTTAATCCCATCAACGACGCTCCTGTAATCATTTCAACTGCTGATGCTACAGCCAGGACTACAGAAGAATATCAGTACCAGGTTCTTGCCACAGATGTGGACGAAGATACATATTCCTATTCACTGTCAAATGAACCAGATGGTATGTTGGTCACAGAAACGGGATTAATAACATGGTCTCCTACTCTAGGAACACTAATATCGGGTTCAGTGACAATTACAGTAAGTGATGGAAGTGGTGCTACCGATTCTGAAGAATTTAGTATAACTGTCTTTCAAGTAGATTGCGCTGGTGTTGATGATGGTGATGCTTTCATTGATGAATGCGGTATATGCTCAGGTGGAACATCCGGGCATGAGGAAAACAGTGATCAGGATTGCGCCGACACCTGTTTTGGACTTGCAGATTTAGATGATTGTGGGATTTGTTTTGGTGGATTTATTGAGCCACAAAGTTTATTAGAAGAAAATGCTGATCAGGATTGTGCTGGTATCTGTTTTGGTGAGGCGTTAATAGATGACTGCGGTGTCTGTGCGGGTGGTACAACTCCCAATATAGACAATGAGGATATGGATTGCAATGGTGATTGTTTTGGCGAGGCAGAATTTGATGATTGTGGAATTTGTACGGGAGGGAATTCGGGTATTGAACCCAATGTTGACCAAGATTGTAATAATGATTGTTTTGGGACAGCATTCATTGATGTTTGCGGAGTTTGTTCAGAGGGATATTCAGGCCATGAGGCAGATAGTGATGATTTAGGATGTGGGTGTTTTGTAGATGCACCAGATGATTACTATTCTGACATAGATGAAGACGGTCTAGGTTGTCTGGCTGAAACTATTAATGTATGTGCTGATAATGCACCAGAGGGATGGATCACGGATAGTTCCGATGATTTTTGCAACGGTCTTGTCTTTTTCTCATTTGGTGACCTAAATATTTCAGGTACTGAAGTTGCAACAGTCCAATTCGATTTTATAAGCGATGTAGCATTAAACTATGTATTATTTAGTCTGGATAGTCTTACACTGATCGGTGGTTCAACTGATCTGCCCGGTAATACAGTGACTATCGATATAGATAACAATACAGCTACTTTCCTTACACCTATCGACGATTTATTACCTGGTGGGGTTGGTACACTAGCAACTCTTGAATTTGCTTATGATTATACCGATGGTGTAGATGTTTGTATTAACATCAGTGAAGTATTTGGGACACTTGGTAGTGAACCTGATTATTCAGTTGCGGAATGCATCAATGTAGATCAGCCTCCATACGATTGTTTTGGAATACCAAATGGTAGCGCAGTCGAAGATGAATGCGGTGTCTGTGATGGGTTAGGTACTAGCCAATTTTGGGAAGATATTGACGGAGATGGGCTTGGATCTGGAGACAGTGAAGATTTCTGCACTTCTGATACTCCAGGTTATAATGTTCCTGAAGGTTGGGTTGACAACAATGATGATGATTGTCCAAATGATTTTGAAAATGATGTTGACGAGGATGGATTCTGTGGTGATGTAGATAACTGTCCTGATATATATAACCCTCAGACTGGATTCGACCATTTGCAATTAGATAGTGACTCAGATACAATTGGAGATGCGTGCGATAATTGCATAAATGATTTCAATACAAATCAATCTGATGTTGATAATGATAACGCTGGGGATGTTTGTGATAATTGTGATGTCATGTCTAACGAGGATCAGTCAGATTTAGATTCTGATGGTGTTGGTGATATTTGTGATAACTGCATTGATGATTCTAATAATGATCAATTAAATGTAGATAATGATCTATGGGGTGATGCTTGTGATAATTGTGTAAATAACTCTAATGATGATCAGTTAAATACAGATGATGACGAGTTTGGTAATATCTGTGATGAATGTCCATTTGATCAATTTAATGATGCAGATGCAGATGGTATTTGCGGAGATGAGGATATTTGTGAAGGTGGCGATGATAATGTTGATACTGATTTAGATACTACTCCAGACTTTTGCGATGCGTGCCCTTTAGATTATGATAATGATATTGATAATGATGCTATCTGTGGAGATGTTGATAATTGCATTGACCAATATAACCCTGATCAAGATGATTATGATGCAGATGGATTTGGCGATGAATGCGATGATTCGCCCAATGGTTATGTCCAAATTGATTATGGGAATAATTATTTTGAATTAAATCCAACAGTGGGCATTATAGAAATTCTGTATACCAGTAATGTTCCAATTACGTATTTCTCATTTGATATAAGCGGTATAGTACTCAATGGAGCTGGCGAAAGCGAATTTAATCTAAATATTGATTCCGAGTTCGGACATGTTTCGGGGGTGGCTGGAATCTTGCCGTTTAATGAGGAAGGTGCTTTACTTGTTTCATTGGAATATAGTCTCGAGGAAACTTTCAATGACCCAGATAATATTGAAGAGATTGTCAACTCATGTTTTAATTCTGTGATATTTTCAGTAACGTCTAGAGCGGTCCCAATGATTTTGATTGGGGATTGTACAGACTTTTATGAATCAACAGCAGATTGTGCCGGAAATTATAATGGTGATTTAATTTTAGATGAATGTGGTGTTTGTGATGGTCCAGGTACAATTGAGCATTGTAGCGACATTGATTTAGATGGATTAGGTTCCGAAAACAATACGTATTTCTGCCCAGAGGGAACACCCGGTTTTAATGTTCCAGAAGATATGGTAAGCAACTGTCTCGACGAGTGTCCAGATGATTTTGACAATGATATCGATGGCGATACCATTTGTGGAGATATTGATAATTGTGTAGATGATGCCAATAATGACCAACTCGATTATGATGGTGACGGCGAAGGTGATGTTTGTGATGATTGTCCAGGTGGTGAAACTGTTATTGAATTTGCAAATATGGATGGCGTAAATGGATTTTTTGATATTGTATATAATAGTGATGTCCCAATCTTCGGCTTCCAAATTAATATTGATGGTGTAGAACTTGTAGGTACAACCAGCCTTCATCCAGATCTAATTGTCAATTTCAATCCAGATGGTGAAATTGTCGGATTTATTTTTGATGATACTGGTCTTGCAGAAGGGAATGGAACTCTCGTTACTGTAGAATTTATTGTTGGTATGCAGAGGAATATCAGTATTAATACAATCATTGTTTCTGGTCCAAGTAATTTTGAAAATCCTGACCTACAGGAATTATGTGTATTTGCAGTTGATCCGATAAGTACAGGTCTATGTGATCTGGACGATCTTGATGCAGATGGGGACCTATGGGGTGATGTGTGCGATAATTGCACCGATGACTTTAATGATGACCAATTAGATACAGATAGTGATACTCAAGGTGATGTCTGTGATGTATGTCCATTTGATGAATTTAATGATGCCGATGACGATGGTGTTTGCGGTGATGTTGATATATGTGAAGGCGGTGATGACAATGCTGATGCAGATGGTGATAATATACCTGATTTCTGTGATGAATGCCCATTAGATTCAGATAATGATATTGATACTGATGATATTTGCGGTGATATCGATAATTGCATCAACCATTATAATCCTGAGCAAGAAGATTTTGATGCTGATGGTATCGGAGATATTTGTGACGAAACACCAAATGGATATTGTCAAATAGATTTTGGGACAATAATTTCGGATAATGACAATTATGTTGGATCGGTTGAGATAATGTACACATGCAATGTTCCAATAACATATTTCTCTTTTGACGTAGATGGCATTATGCTTACAGGTGTGGGTTCCAGCGATTTGAATCTCTCCGTTGATTCTGAAACTGGACATGTATCAGGTGTAGCAGGAATACTACCCTACAGCGAAGAAGGAGCTGTAATGGCAACACTTGAGTTTGATTTCAATGAGACGTTTGTAGATTCAGAAAATCCCAATGAAATTATTTCGGCCTGTTTTAGTTCAGTATTATTTTCTGTTACATCACGCGCAGTTCCAAACATATTAATCGGGGATTGCGCTGATTTTAACGAGCCCGATTCAGATTGTAGCGGAATATATAATGGTGCCTCGACATTAGATGAATGTAACTATTGTTGTGGCGATGATATTGATATAGAATGTTCATATTTTGAGGATCAAGATAATTATGGTGGTGCTTATGATTGCAATGGCGAATGTTTTGGTGTTGCAGTATTAAATGAGTGTGGGTGTGTGGGTGGAGACACTGGAATATCAGAAGATATCTGTTATGGATGCACCGATTCTGGAGCATTGAATTATGACCCAGAAGCTACATTCGATGATGGAAGTTGTGAGTATTCAATTTATGGCTGCACAGACTCGGAGGCCGTTAATTACTGCGAAGACTGCACCGATGATGATGGGAGTTGTGTTTATAACAACATCCAACTTTCGCTTGGAACAATCAATTATAACAATCAGTCAATCGAAATTTTAATATCTAATTCAAGTCCCAACCCTGTATACGGATTCCAATTTGTTCTCAACAATACATCAAGCACACTATCACTTCAGAGTGCAAGTGGGGGACTCGCAGAGGATGCAGGTTTTTCAGTGGATATTGGTGGTAACAATATTATAGTTGGTTTTTCATTTGCAGGGGATTTCATCCCACAAGGAGAAGGAGTCCTAACTATTCTGACATATAATGAACTATCAATAGAGCAAATATGTCTTTCCGATGCAATATTTTCGGCAGGTCCAGGACAGGATGAGTTTACAGTTGAATTGGGTCCATGCCTTGATCCAGTTCAAATTGGCGATGCTAACATTGATGGAACGATTGATGTAATTGACGTTGTGACGATTATAGGAATGATTTTTGGGGATATACTGCCATTGCCAATCCAGTTGTACACTGCAGATTTAAATTCTGATGGGTTTATAAATATTCAAGATGTCGTAGAATTGATCCCGATTATTCTGGGTGGTAATTTGTCAAGAGGATTACCGATTAGTTATTCTAATATTTATAAAAGGGGTAACAAGGTTTCAATTGACATCAGTGGTTCTCTTGCAGGCTTACAACTTGAGGTAGGAGGTGAGTTTTCGATTGATCCCCAATCCATTCAAAATGGATGGAACTATAGAAGAGATGACGATACAATACTTATATATAGTTTAGATGCCCTCCAGTGGACAACTGACATTCTTTTCGATTTTACTGGAAATCTTGAAATCTATTCTGCAATATCTGTTGATTGGTTTGGGAATGCAATAACTACAAATATAATAATACTTCCTGAGGATTTTAAACTACATCCAGCCTATCCAAATCCATTCAATCCAGTAACAACATTTAATTATGATATTCCTTATGATGCTTATGTGGTGATAAAAGTATTTGATGTCAGGGGAAAAGAGGTTGCTGAGTTGGTAAATGGAATGATTAAAGAAGGTGTTCATGAAGTTGTTTGGGATGCCAGCAAATTGAGTTCAGGGATGTACTTTCTAAGGATGACCTCCGGCGATTTTAAAGCTGTTCAAAAAATTATCTTTCTAAAATAACAAATAATGAAAATATGCTAGACTTAACGTATATGTTTAAATCCGTGGAAGCTATCTGTAGCGAATGTGGGAGGATACACAATGGCCGTTTAAAAGAAGTGATACTTAAAACAATTTGTATTGATTGTCATTTTGGAATCAAACCGTCGGATAGCTTAAAAAACGAACAAAAAAAAGGTCAGAATCAAAAGATTAGTTCTGAATCATTGGGTGTGAGGGTGTAAGATATTTTGTGTAAATGGAAAATTTCAATTTTCCTAGATCATGCTGTCACCAAACAAAATTGAGAAATGACAGGATCTTAACCTAAAGAAAAGAACCAGCTTTCACCAGTCCTTTTCCTTAACCTCAGATACATCTTATCAAATCGCGAATTGCCGCATATGACCCATAAACTGTAGCAAATCTGATCCAATGTTCTAGT
>Ga0233430_1003569_pt1 | contig 15576 bp, 11 predicted proteins | sample SI_118_April2016_2_FD_179883 | JGI IMG/M metagenome (GOLD analysis project Ga0233430, IMG submission 179883) | Seawater microbial communities from Saanich Inlet, British Columbia, Canada - SI_118_April2016_150_MG | ecosystem: Environmental > Aquatic > Marine > Inlet | place: Canada: British... | reverse complement strand
TTTCAGCCAGCGTTTCGTTTCTTCTGACATGATAATAACGAATTTTATCAACGCAACTTATGTCAATTTTTATCCCCCTTTCGTAGAACACATTGAGCACTATTTTTTTCGCGACCCAATCATTTTCTGGAACGCTTCGAGCCCCGCGCTCGTCATATAACAATTGCAATTCTGCAGTCATTGTGAGTTCGCCGCTTAAACTCTCTGCAAAAGCTATTGCTTCATCGAATACATCATTTAAATTCTTGTCCCGATCGTAAAATTTCGTCGAACTATGTTTCCCGTCGATGTCAATAAAATGCACTTTAATTCCCCCTTTAAATTTAGTGAGCTTAATCGTTTTAACAATTTTGACTTTCCTCATGCGATGAGCGTTATAAGAATCGGTAGTGATCTTTTCAGCTTTAATTTCACGTTTCATAAAATGAGTGTACGGACCAGGATTATATAAATCTAAACCCAACCGCGCAATCAAATCGTTACATATTCGTTTAGCGGTGGCAATATTATCAGCAACATCGATGACATCTAATCTAAAATGAGTTATTTTCAATCTCCGTATATCATGAAGCAAAGCTTTGATGTATGCTTTGTTGTCGTTGTATTTCGCCATACTTTCATATTCGAGCAGTCGAGGTCGTTTGGCACTAAATCCAATAAATACCCGTTGAGGCGGAAGAATACAATAAATTTGAAATATGAACATGAGCAATGTATAAATATATACATTCTGAATTCAAATTTATTAAAAATGGGAGGCTTTCTGAGTAAAATATTTTACGGACCCGCTGTGTATGTTGGCGACGAAGAAGATTCGCGTGTTTCGATAACGACTGAATCTCACATCTCCGAACCAAAAAAAGATTGTGAAATCTGCGTGGGCGAACTAGATGATTATATACATTGATTTCTCAATGGCTCAAGTTTACACCATTTTCCCGAATTGGCACTTGGGCAGCCGAGTCGGTGGTCACCTGTTGGATTCTGATGCGTTAGTTTCTCAGGCCCAATTAACCCGAGATACTAATTAACATAAAAATCACTATTGTACCATGGGCAACTACTTACGTTGAATTGAATTGTATTGATACTTTCACCTTCAAAGACCACAATTTTATGCACGCCAGTTGCGGAGCGTTCCAACGACGGCTGGCGGTTGAAGAACGTAATATCTCCAGTAACAAGATCGCGGTACATTGCATCACCGATCTCAAGTCTAAAATTCGAGCGGATTGAATCGATACTATACGTTATACCATCTGCCTTCTTTTTTATTCTCGTACATCCTGGATACTTGTCTCTCCCGTTCAGAAAGAATGTCATTAAATATTGAATATTGTAATTCTGAACGATTTCTTCGATTTGCAATTTTCTTGCGAAGGCTTTGGGTATGCCGATTTCATCGAGTCTAATTCGCGGATTGCCTGCAATTGTTGCTCGTGCCATTTCCCATGCACGCTTTCCCAATATATTCCCCCTAATTAATCCTTCTTTTCCCGCAAGCGTTCGCAAAATTGATGTACCCGCGCCCGACCCAATATGTGCGTGACGTTTATTCGATGTCTCTGCTGTGGTTGAACCCTTAATGAGCATGTGGTAAATCATTTGCATGTTAACAATTATAGTCGATACATTTGGACTAATGGGTTCGGAAATTACATCTGGCAATTGATTATTTTGGCGAAACAATGATTGGTACGCATTTGTAATATCGTGCATAATTGGTCCACTGCTAAATGACATCACACGAATGCTCGGTCGAATTGATACAGGTGGAACTGGTATTTCATTCAGTATGAAATTACGCGGGTGCGCCTCTACACACTCTCCAATGCGTATGACTGTATCATCGGTTACTCGATCAAAAATTTTCTTGATCATAAACGGGTACAAAATTGGCAAACTCTCGAGTTTCTCACCCTTCAATTCTCGCAGAGTTAAAGTCATGCCTGCTTTATTTTTATGCGGCATGTAACGGAACGTTACGTAGTCCATGTCATCTTTAAAGATTCTCATCTGTATGTGATTGCACACAGGACACTTCGTTCCTTCATATGCACTTCCCGCGGCCAATTTAGAGAGTTTTCTACCCACACCGAGTTTATTAATTTTACTACTCGGAGGTAATAACGCCCCGCAATCATTACATACAATTTTGAGCCAATGTTTAGTTTCGTCAATGGCCAGCGGATTTTGCATGCCGGTTTTCATATGCATCACTCCGAAATGACACATGCAATTTTTTTTGTCATTTTCGCAAGTTCGACATTTAAAACCAAAATCTGTCGTACCCATTCGCGCGTCAAATAATCCACCGTCCGTCGGCTTTTCGTTGTTGAATAATTCGTAACTATTGATAAACATAACGCTTTGGCGTACATTATGATCATCTGACGCTAACGTAAATTGGACGTTTTCAACCGCAGAAAGGGACATAGAAATATAATATATACAATAGTATTATTTTAATTCAAATTTATAATACACTCACACAATTATGAAACAACCAAAATATATTCGTACGTTATATACAATTGATGAGCAGAATAGCTGCGAACCAAGAAATCGATATACCTGATGTATACATTCAGGAAACAGACGCGCGCGTCCAAGATGATGAATTGTCGGGCCTTGTGCTTCCAGAACCAAAAATTCAGCGCATAAAAGATAAAAGACACTGGTCAAGTGAAATGGAAGCAATAGCTACTACATATCAACAACGCGCAGAGACCAATGTAAAGGCGTACAATTTTATGGCTCAAGCGAATGCTAAAAAATTGGGCTATGTTAACATTGTGTCGGGAATTTTCGGCGGACTACTTGGTTTGACGACTATTTTTGCAATATATTACGGGCAAGATAGCAAGGCCGAATTATCTGCGCGCACAATTATCGGTTTCGTGGTGATGGTGTTGAGTGTATTGAAAAGTGCGTGGAAAAGTGAAGAAACGCAAAATAGAATAACCACTGCTCGCACATTGTATGATTCGTTAAATAAAAAAATAATATTACAGCTTGCAATGCCCGCACCAGGAAGAGGAGATGCAAGAGAATTCATCAAGAATTTAATGTCGGAATTTAATATACTTCAAGCCGTTTCGCCAATGATCGATGATAATACAAAAAAGAAATTCGTGCATAAACTAGATGGTGATATGGCAATCAAAATGACGGACATAGATTCATCAGATGAAGAGACCGAATAATATTCATCAGATGAAGAGACCGAATAATATTCATCAGATGAAGAGACCGAATAATATTCATCAGATGAAGAGACCGAATAATATTAATCAGTCAATTCACGTTTCATTTTTGCAATTGGATCTTCGTGTCCGTCTTCATAAATTCTGAATACCGTGGCCTTGGGCATCAATGGCTTGCCCGTTTTTGTTGAAGTTTCTCGATATTCAATAGTTAGCGGCAGTAATTTAAAATCACGTTCAAATCGTGTCTGTCCATCACCAACTGCATCGGATAAATGTTTGAATATGAATGAACGCTCATCTTGTGTCATGTCTTTCGGTTCGACATTAAATATTCGATCGTTGGGATCGGTAGATTTGTCGATTGGGACTCTACAAATCCATGTAACCAATCCTTTATTTTTTCCCTTCCCGTCAATATATCCAACAACTTCGAACTCGTCGTCGAAAACTAGTTTTATTTTCAGCAGATTCGTTGAGTGATAGTTATTGTATGAATATTTATATTCGCGATGCGGTCTGCGTATGATTCCTCCTTCATAATTGTCCGCTAAAAATTGCTTGATCAATGTATTCATTTCTTCGCGTGAATTGATCGAATAATTTTGAACTCTGATGACATTCGTAGTCCCGCGTAGTGCGGCATCTAAGTAATTTTGTCTTGCAAATGATACCATGTTATATCCCCTTTCGATAGCTGCGGGAAAGAAACAGTCGAACACATGATACTGGAGTTCGTCTCCGCTTTTTGTTTCTCTTCTCGCTTCGCCGGATATATACCGCAATGTTTTTCCGTGTTGATATATTTCTCCGTCGAAATAAACTGCGGCATTGTCATACGCAGCGAGTTCTTTATCACTAATTTCGACTTCGCTACGATCTGAAATTTCAGCCAACAACTCGCGAGTCATAATTGGCGCATCTCGAAATATTCGCAACAGCTCATCTTTTAGATATTGAAATCCAAGATACGGGTGACACGTTCGCGAATATAAAACTATAGTCTCGGGCGACTTAAATGAAACTATACGTAACCCATTAAATTTTTGCTGGAGCAACAGTCCCTCATCAAATTCAGAATCGCTCAGAACTGAATCTTTCGCCGGGCCCGATTCTTTATGAACCAATATAGGCGGATAAAGAATGTCTTTGACGTTCGTGCTCATTGCATCTGCTTTTTTCGATTCTTTGGTTGCTTTACTTGCCTTTTGTTTTTGTTTGTTGTATAATCCCAAACAATCTCTGACAGCTTGCGTGAAACAATTTGTTGCATTGATTTTTCCCAAATTTTTACCCACATCAACAAACGTGGGAGACGAATCTCGAATTTTGCCGCCTTCTTGTAGCGAAATTACTTCGATCATGCATCGCATATCAGTTAGTTCCTGAGCAGGCGGTTTTAAATATTCATCAACCACAACAACATCTTCATCGTTTTCGTCCAACAATTTTACATTAATGGTCCACAGTAGAATTTTCCCCCCAGCGTTAGTTGATTGAATCGTGTCAAATGTAAATAATGTTCGATTCACATTAAACGCTCCCGGGATTAATTTTTTAACAAATATGGCATCAAAATAATTGTCAATGTGTATTGAGACCGACGACATAATAAATATATAAGCATAAGACTAATTATTCAATTTTAGTCGTTTCGCCTTTTCGAAATGCACGTTTAGCAGTCAAATTTGAATGAATAAATTCACACCACTATATATATCTGTATGGATTCACCACCGTTAATTCTTCCTAGTTCGATAGGCGATGCATTAGATCAGTATCGACGAAAGTGCAGCCAGGTCGCAGAGACTGGAAAAGCTGTCGAATTTGAAATTAAATTTAGAGGTGCGGACTATTTATTTTTCCACTCTGTACTTGAAAGTATCAAAACTTATGAGTTTGTCGGATTCACCGAAAGTCTCGACATGTCTATTGATTTACCGTCGCAGCGCAAATTTCTTGACGCAAGTGATCGGAGAACCACAATTTATCGAGACGGGAAAAAGGTAGACATGTTGACGATCCATAAACGAAAGCTCTATGTTACGCATCCGATTAGATTGGGAAATAAAATAAGTATTGTCGCTGCGGTGGCGATGGAAGAAAACATCAGCAATTTTGACCCGAACGCAGTGACACACATACGCGGAAAGATTAGACTTTCGTTTAATCTCTCGTCTGAATGGCGCCTCGATATGACCATTGTCAAGAAGATCGATGCAACACAAACTCAGCACATCAAAGAAAGTGTACAAGCGTTACTCAAACATCCACCGCTGACTCTTGAAAATTTCGAGTCGGTACTCAAACTTGACAAGCCAGAGATACAAGAAGTTTATTCATATGAAGTCGAGATTGAACATATCGGTAGAGCTGCCATAAAATCAGACGTAGATGCTATAGTTGATTTGGTTACGCAAAATGTATTAGTCAATGTTTCTCACGCTATGGCCATGCAGCGTGAAATTTTCGACATTGCGAAAAAACTCGTTCGGCCTGAACGATATGCTGCGCAATTCGAGCATCAATTTGAGTTCAAAAAACTGTCGCCCCCAATCAGAACAATTACAAAGTCTGATTATTTTGAAATATTTCCCCCGGTGGGCTATTACATTACAGATAAAATTGACGGATATCACGGAATGATATCAATACATAATGGAAATTGCGCAGTCATCTCACAGACGCAATACATTATTTTTCCATTCGATTCGCCAAATTGTATATTTGACGGCGAAATTATATTTGGCGAACATATAGACTTTTATGTCTTTGATGTTTGTATCATTAACGGGAAACACATCGCAAATGAACCGTTTTCGACACGCATAACTTTTATCGATGCCGCAGTCGAAGTTTTGCGTAAAATGCAACCGAACATAGTTGCCTACGCTAAAAAATATGTCTGCCTCGGGCAACCAAAACAATTACGCGAACAATTTGATCAAATTCATCTCGCAGAACATACTTATGAAACCGATGGAATTATAATTAATGCGCCAGACACAACTTGGCAAGGTAGCATAATATATAAATGGAAACCATTGGCTCAATCAACGATCGATTTTTGTATTAGGGAGGCCCCAAAAACCGTTCTCGGGCGAGCGCCGTTTCTCAAACGAGATGGATACAAAATGTATTTCTTATTCGTCGGAATTGGAATGGAAGCATTCCAGCAAAATAATTTGAATTACTGTCCGGGATACAGAGACATATTCGGAAAAATGGCATTCAAAAATGCACAATATTTTCCATTCCAATTTCAAATGCCGGATAATCCATATTCATATGTTTGCTACTTGGCTGATCAAACCCTTGACAACCAAATCGTGGAAATGCGACGCATCCCAGGTGCGCCCGAATATTTAAATTGGGAAGTTGTAAAAGTGCGAGACGATCGCACTGATTTACTAAAAGCGGGAAAATTCTTCGGGAATCGATACGACATTGCTGAAGATGTGTGGCTCAATTATATTGATGAATTTACATACGAAGAATTACACAATGGGCCAAGTGACCAATATTTTATGTCGGTCAAAGATCTCAAATATAAAGCGCAGACTGGGTTTATGAGTTTTATGAAAACGCAAATAATTAATCGATTTAATAATTCTGATTGGATAATTGACTTGGGCGCCGGTAAAGGTCAAAGTTTGGGTAAAATGATGGACATACAGTTGAATCATTTAATTTGTGTGGACATTGATAAAGCAGCAATAGCCGAGTTGTTGAAACGTAAATATACGCACACCGCGCGCAGAAAAAAATTAGGAAAGCCAATTCATCCGATGACAATCCAAGCACTAGTCACTGATTTGAAATTACCGTATCAAGTGAATGTTCAAAAACTTAAACAGTTTGGATATCCACAGGATGGAGTAAATCATATCATTATGGATTTTATGTTTCACTATTTCGCCGGAACCAGTGAGTCATTGAGAAACATTGTATCGCTGTGTGAAAATTTAATCGCCCCGAGCGGATTCGTCACCATGTCCATTATGTTAGGAAACAAAGTGCACGAATTACTCATCGAAAATGCAATCAAAGTCGGAGATTCATTAGACTTCATTGAAAATGAGGCAGTTAAATATTCGATACGGCGAGATTATGTCAGCGACACAGTTCAGGCAGTCGGACAACAAATCGGAGTAATTCATCCATTCAGCGGCGGGAAATATTATGTGGAATTTTTGTCAAACCCTGCGACTATTATAAAAGAATTTACGTCTCATGGATTCATGGCGAAAGAAATGATTGAATTCGGACGACATATAGAAAACTTCGGGAAGCACAACTCTACATTACACGGCGCATTAACTGATGCGGACAAAAAATATATATCGCTTTACGGGATTCTTCTATTTCAAAAGCGTTAAAACTATATTACTTGTTTACTCGTTTTGGAACATAAACTCCAATGTCGATGTAATCGGTATTAAACGCATCAGAATTATCCTTGTTAATAGAATCGTCGTGAAACGGCAGTGTCAATTTTTGAAACCTGGTCAACCCGCGATGTCTCATGAATGTAGCTTCTCTATATGCTGTGAGAAGTTCTTCACTTGATTGATTCGGATCAACTGTATTTTTTTCGTAATCTGAGTGCGGGTAAATGGGTTTTTCGTCTGGGACTCCGACTCGAATGCCTAATGATTCTAATCCCGTCTCATATGCTTTATTACCATCATATGTTTTATGTTGCGCGTATGATTCGAAAATAAAATCGACCAACGCTTTATTCAAAAACTGAATATCCTGCCAAAACATAGCTTCAGTCCTGCGAGCGCGTGCATATGACGGGTCACTAAATCTAAACACTTCCGGATCATTTCTGAAATTTTGTATTGTCGATTCTAAATTACGAATAAGTATGCAAGAGATTTGATCGGTCGGCAATCGATCGGCGAGATAACTTCTGAGATAATTGACGTTTTCGGTGGACTCGAATTGCTTGAGAACGTTCATTATATATAACAACGTGCCGATAATTCTGATTTGTATTGGAAATATATGGCGAATGTGTATATCGATTTCTCAATGACTGATCCATGTATTGATATAGTTCTGAATACAATTGAGTCAAACAACCGTAGGACTAATCTTAGTACTAAATCTCGATATACGTCTAACGTTCATGAAAAAATATCGTATGGGATTGTACTCTGTAGAACCAACCCTTTTAATAACGAGACCGAATCAATCATCTGCGTGAGACGCGTAACATATGCATTCGCCGAATTTGTCGGGGGGCGATTTAATCCATCGAACAACAAAGAAATTTTGCGACTTTTAAGTCAAATGAGTCTACACGAATTGCTCATAGTTAAGTCGTGTAATTTTGCGTTCATGTGGTATTATTATAGACTCGAGCCCCCGACGGGTGATCATTATAATAATAAGAAAAAACGATTTATTGATGCATTCGGTTTCGATTTCACATCCCTGGTGCGAAGTATTGATCAACTTCACAATTGCAATTATCAACCCATTTGGGAATTTCCAAAGGGTGGTAAAAATTTATCTGAACACCCAGCAATTGCCGCCATGCGCGAATTTCAAGAAGAGACTGGAATAGAATCTAAAAATTACATGTTGTATCCGAATATTAAGTGTAAAATTTCGTTCATGAGCAGGAACACAAAATATACATTTATATATTATTTGGCAGTGGCCTCATACTGTTTAACATTCAACACCAATAAACCGCAATATTGTATGAGCAAACATTCGCAAGTGTGTGAGTTAGCAACTATAAAATGGGCGAATATGGCTGATATTAAATATTTGGGTGGGAGAAATAAAACATTAGAATCCGTGGCAAAGCCAATGTTCAAACTGTATAAAAAAATTCAAAAAAATACGTTCTGTAACACACACATGGTGATGTATGATGAAATTGTTAGTTAAGCTTTGGGAGCCGAACGTTCGAGCTTCAATTTTACGAGATGTTCGTAAATTTCTTGCCTGCGCTTGTTGGTTTCATGTTCTTCATCCCGTTTAATTTCTGCTGCTGCTTCTTCTTTTGCGTTCTCGAAATTATCATGATCTTCATCCATTGCGTCGATTAATTTTTTGCGATATTGTTCTATTGCTCGTTTGTTCCACCTCGGATTCAATTCCTTTTGCAAAAATATAATATAATCAACTTGTCCGTGCAAATAATCGCGCATCGTTGGAAACGCGCTGCATAATTCAGCTTTAAATTTTTTCAAGTACAGCCTGAGCGCATTCGGATGAAATTGCCCCATCATAACCATCCAACGAATAATTATTTGGAATGTGTGGCAAAAATCTGGATATTTCTCGTTTACTTGTTCCATCAGCTTAGTATTCACTTCGTCACTGGTATTGCTTCTGTTCTTTTTGACAAACATGAAAATTTCTTTTGCAATGGTAATGATCTCGTCTTCAGTCCCAGAACTCGTCCCGACAACCGTCGGTGTCACGTCCATACTCTCGAGTCCGTCCTTCGGTGGTACGCTCGCCATGATATATACATTGATTTTTCGTACATTCAAAATGCACCACTTATTCGGCCAAATAATGTTTCAGACTTATTCGGCCAAATAATGTTTCAGACTTATTCGGCCAAATAATGTTTCAAACTTTTTGGGATCAGACTATATTCGTAATTTTTTTTCTCAATGGTCTGAACATCAATTTTGACCGTGACTGAATCATCTGTTTTATCCTCGATGGTTAATTCGCCCTGAATGACAAAATCAACTTCATTCTTTTGAAACTCACAGTGCACGCCAGGTCCGAGACTTTTCACCTTCTCAACTAATATTTCTGGATCGCCGTGCATTGTTATTGTCAACGTCGATTTCCCAATTTCAATGAATGATGTAATATCATCATCTGATGTTACGCTTTCGATTTTTCGAATAATGTGCGCCTGAATGGAATCAATCATTGAAGTTAATCTATCGAGCTCTTTATCTTCGATTTCTCCCCCACCAGTCATCCCCTTTTGTCGAACAATAATTCCGACTCCGAATTGATCAATTGAGATTTTTCCGGTTTTTGAAATATGCGACATGAGTAATGCTTGGTCGATGTTACATACAATGATGCAAAATCGCTCGACGCTCATGATTCCGAACACATTAGCGAATTGAGAAAACGTTTCAAACGACGGTACTTTTTCCGTCGAAGCGGCCATGTCGTGGATTTCGACGTGTATCCCGTCCAGCTGAATTTTCAAACGATTGGTTTTTTGTTTTTTCATTTCCTTTTTGATTTTCGCAGCGCTTTTTACGCGAATATTAGTTAACGTAGAACCAATTTGTATTTGAAGTGTGACTTTTATTTTTCCCGACGCCTCGCCAGAACCATACATGTCTAGATCATCGTATGGCGTTGGCAGTATATCTTCATCGAATAATGTTGTGTCTTGAGCCGTGGATGCATCAACACGTTCGTCTTCGTGTTCATCAACATGATCATCAACATGATCATCAACATGTTCATCGACATGTTCATCGACATGTTCATCAACATGTTCATCGACATGTTCATCAACATGTTCATCAACATGGTCATCAATATGTTCATCAACATGGTCATCAATATGGTCATCAATATGGTCATCAATATGATCATCAACATGATCATCAGCGCGTTCATCGACGCGTTCATCGACATGATCATCGACATGATCATCAGCGCGTTCATCAGCATGGTCATCCATATGTTCATCGACATTCTCAGGAGACGCGCCAGGGCGATCTGCAATTTCGGAAATATCAGAATCATCGTCGTCGTAAACTAAGTACGGTGCGCGCACATTGTCGTGAAACGAGTCTAAAAACTGCTCCATGCTCATTTGGAAATCCGTGTATCCTCCGGGTTCATCATCGTCGGCAACATTAACCGATTGGGGAGTATCGCCAACGAGATCTACGTCGGGCTCCGCACTGAATAATATTTCATCAGGATCGGTAGTAAAGTTTGACATCGTTGTGTATATACGAAGTATTTTAAATTATCAAAAAGGATTAATCGAGTATTGGAGTTGATAGTTTGCACGAGGCAGTGATTGGCTGCGACAAAATATGACGTTGGCTGTTGATATACTCGTAAATTTGGTTGATAATTATGGGACTCTTAATTTTGTCCAAATTAATACTTAATTCTTTGGAAATATTTGTCTCAATAATCGACTCCGACTCATCGTTCGAAATAATTATATCAAGTATGTACTTGCATTTGTCTTTGGTTAGTATTCCACTATTTTCGATAATAAATAATTTTTGTCTAGAGATGGAGGGTAAAGTCGTATTCATTGCATATACCATCAGAAAAAAAAGCATTAATTAGTATCATCAATCTGTGCGTTTCGATTTTTTCATAAACATCCATATGTTAGCACTAGATGCACGAGTGTCTGCATCTGGATATAACTCAACTAATTCTCTTACGGCAACTAAATAGTCGTATGTCGATCGAATCATTGATGTAAATGCAATCAAAATTGTTTCGCTCGACACATTTTTCCACGAGTTGGGTATATTCTCACCCACTAATGTTTCCGCGGTAATTAATTTTGAAATGTCAATGGTTTTCGGATCAATTGTCATTTTTAGTGCAACCGGAGATGATTTGAAAAGCGATACATCTCTAGACCATAACCCTGTTACGTCGATTGATTTTTTTGTTTTAGCCACTTGGTCAATGATTTCAAAAAGATTTGTTTGCGCAAGATTTGCACCTCCGCTGACTACTCGCTGAACATCGTGCGGTCCACTCCATGTCGGGCGATTAGCAGTTTCAATATCTTGTTTCGTCATGTCTGAAATTGTATAGCTGTACAATAAATTCTCGAAAAATGCAATGTCATCGTAGTTCATGGACGCGCGCGCTTCTAGTTCTTTATACACCAAATCGATTATACCTTCCATTTCTTGAACTATAGAGGGCGTTAATTTACCGTTGAGTACATAAACAATCGAATCTCTATCACATGTTAGCATCATACCTTTCATCGTACATCCTGGTTGGAATAATGGATACGAACATTGAATTACACGAATTGATACAAATTGTCCCACTCTAATTAGATCAGTTCCTGTAGTTGGCATCAGCGAAACCGCAGATGACACCCCATCGCGCTTATATCTCCCAATAATTAATTGATCTTTGCGTATAATTTCAACTCCATTAATTATATCCCAACGACCAATTACTGCAACTTTGGCCATAAATTCGACGTTAATAATTCCGTTGCACGAATTGTTATTTCTTGTGATGCCACATTCGGATATTTTAGTAATCTCAATAATTTGAACCACAAAACATCCTTTGTAACATTTATTTTCGAATTTATTTTTTAAGTGGGCAAGCGCGTTGCCCATCATATCCAAACAAAATGTCGTCGGATTTGTGGATTCAATTGTTGTGAGAAAGATTTTGCGATAAAACATAATCCGAAGTAATATATTATATTATGTGATATTTTTGGTTCAAATTTGAATGCAGCATGTTATTGCCATATTGTGAACATATTTTTTTTGAGTGATATACATGTGTGATATCCACCTAACGCGTCTAGACCCAAAATACCTATATCACTAGACCTATATGGCGGTATCAAATTCGCAGGCATTGAACGCACACTTTCTCTTGGTATTGTAAATGCATGATTTTCATTTTTGATCACGTACGATGCAGTTTGATTCCTCATATTGGGCAACATCGTATACGGCGAACCAGTATCTATAATTAAACTCATCGAGCGTCCAAACGAGTCTGCACATATGATCATAAAATAATTCGGCGGGCGCTGCCTTTGTTCAAAATCGTACATATCATAATATCTAACCAATGCGGCCTGGAATACAATTTTTCCGTACGGCGCGCATTCATGATTATGCAATACAAATGACACACCGGGGGTTTCGCGCAGTTCAATATGAATTTCACTAATGCTGAGTTTCGCGAGTATTGAATCATTGTCGCCCTCTGTTGGACACAGTCCTAACGTTCCGATCGAATCATGTGAATGCGTGCCACCATGTACATCAACAATTAATCCGACAACGAGTTTTTTCACAAATTTCCCGATGTCGATTTTGGCGTTAATAAATTGAGCTGTCTCTGTTTTCCCACCAATGAATGTGACGTCGCGTTTTCGTTTCATGTCATTATGTTCAGTCACCCACGGCAAACTGTTTGGGATTAATATATGTTCGCTGCCAGTATCGACATATAGTGGATACTCTTGATTATTTCCGTACATAAATATTACGATTTTGCCGTCGACGTATTTGGCGGGTAATATTAATATTGGTTCGCATTCTTCGGCGGCGCGATACAATTTTGTGCGATCTTTTAATCGTGGGCAGCGTCTTGGGTACACGCAAATAACGACCAGTAACGAAACGATCGTTATTGTAATCAGTGTTATGATGTCCATACTGTATATGCGAGCGTTCATAGTTTTTTGGTCCAATTATATTCAAATGTCTATCATTCACAGATACTAATTGATGGTCATACTTGGAGGCGACTCGTTAAATAAATAAAACCAACGTTTGCCATTGCGTTGTCTCGATTCTTTTTCGTTTCCCAATAATTTTTTCTTGATTGCCTCGCATAAATCATCCACCGCACATTGCTGTATTTTATCTGTATTCATTATTTTGAGTTTGAGAATAATCTCTTCTAATTCTCCCCTCGGGCGTGTATCACACGCTGACCATTTCCGAACCCCGCGCAAATCAATAGACTTGTGCGATGCTACGTTTTGGGTGGGTGGTCTAATTTTAAATTTAATCTCTCCGCTGTCAACTTTATCCATGTATCCAACGATCACGTCATTTTCGTCAAAACGTCGACAATCGCCGACTATTGATTTCGAATATTCTAGCCATTGCATTTCGATCGGATCATATACTTTGATATAATCATTCGCAATGTAACCCCCTGGATTCGAAGCTTTATATTTTTTCACGGCAATTCTGACATCGGCGCTAATATCAGGCAATTTGATAATTTGTGATATATCAACGAAAATTTTCATTCGAGTATACATGTCGCACAGTCGCAGAGTCATGTCTTGATTAATTTTAATGTACGTCTCGTCGTAAATATTTCGTATGACCATCTCCATCAGCATGTATTGAAATGGCGCGAGCTGATCAGATAATATATCGTTAATATCTTTCGATCCTGTTGCATATAAACGAATTAAATCGTCAAGTTGAATATTGTAAATATGTATGGGCATTTTATGTTCGACATACTTATTGATGTTCACACTAATACTTGACGAACGAGCTTCAAATATTGATCGGGGTTTATCCCCACACTGCATAATGTAAAATGGATCGAAGTACTCAATTTCACAGCCCGTTTTTCCATAAGTATATTTTCTTCCAACAAGATTTTGTATTGCCAAAGCAATATTTGCTTCATCTATGATTGATGTGTTCACGTATATGTTTTTGAATACGCCTTGCGTTTTAATCATTTGGACCAAGTCGTCGTAAGTCCAAATGTATCGATTTGCAAAGAGATGCTTGAGCATTATGGTGATAAATCGAACTTCAGCTGTACTGTAATTGTAAGCTTCGAATGTTGCGCGATTTAGTGTTTCAGGTGTGTCAGATATTGCCGAGCTGTATGCGAGTTCGTATATTGTGTCCTGCGTTATCGATTTGCCTGTAAATGAGTCAATCGCCCAAGTTCTGAATTCTTTTTCTACTCGCTGTATCATGTGATATTTGTGCATTTTTTCTGAATATCGCCTAATCTCTGGGGTCTCGTCAAAAACATTTTTGTTCGGCAATGATGCTACGACGATATGAATAGTTACATTGTGATCCTCTGGTGGAAGTAATTGATGCGATCCCTTTCGAACGACGCGACCCATAACTTGTAATAACGTCGGAATATCAACGGGAAGTGTCATTACATACTGATTGCGAACAGATTTAAATGATATGCCCTCCTTGATAACGCTAGATCCAATAAAAACTCGATATTCGTAACCCTGAGTATTTGATGGCATATTAAACGCGGATATTGCATAATCTCGTTCGTAATCTGTAATTTTATAATGAACCGCCAAATATCTTGCTGGTGTAAAATCGTGATCAGCAGTTTTGTGTGCGCCCATTGTTACTCCACAATTCGAACACAATGTAGAATCGGTGGGGTTGGAATATTGATTAATGATTCCATTCATTTCCATCAATTCTGAGAGTAGAAGGACGCCAGACATATTTACGTAGTGGTGATATATCATAATTTTTCCCGGCCCATCTTTAATGTTTTGAATAATACTTCGCACAAGATATGCATATTTTGATGAATATCCGGCCAATCCATTTAATCCTTCTTCAAGTTTAAGAAACGGCCCACT
>Ga0233430_1003567_pt1 | contig 15583 bp, 9 predicted proteins | sample SI_118_April2016_2_FD_179883 | JGI IMG/M metagenome (GOLD analysis project Ga0233430, IMG submission 179883) | Seawater microbial communities from Saanich Inlet, British Columbia, Canada - SI_118_April2016_150_MG | ecosystem: Environmental > Aquatic > Marine > Inlet | place: Canada: British... | reverse complement strand
AGAATCAGATGGTGTAATTGTTGCTTCAGATGTATCAACATCAACTGAATCAGCATTTGGTTCAAATGCATTGGTAATTGTTCTTATTGTTGTTGCAATTTTAGCATTAGCTGCAATTGGAGTTTCATTAGCTTTGCTTATGAAACTAAAAAACCAACAATAATTTTTTATTATTTTTGTTTTTTTACTACTCTACAATGCTTAAATCATATAAAGCTTTAAAAATGTAGAACTACTCCAAACAAAATAACCAAGGGGATAATTAATGTTTAAAAAAATATTGTGGGGATTGATGTTTGTTTTCTTAGTAGGATTTGTCTCTGCTGATATTATTAAATTAAATGAAGTTTCTTATGAACCTACTTTTACTGCTGATTTTATTGAAATTTATTCTGATAATGACGCTTTAGACCTTACTGGTTGGAAAATTAGTGATACTCAAGAAGATACTTTAGAATTTCTCAAATCTAATAGTGCATCTAATTATTATGTAATTATACCAAAAGAAAGTACATTGGATATATCAAGAGGTCATGTTTATACTGTAGATGATACCAGAATTGGTAATGGTATTACTGGTACTGATGTTGTTACATTAAAAGATGCAGCAGATGTTGTTATTGATGTTATAGATCTTAATACTGCTAACACTGGTGCTGAAAATAGTTATGAAAGACAAGATATTGCTCAAGATGTATGGCTAACAAGTTTGCTTAAGGATGGAACTCCTGGCAGCTTAAACACTGTATCTGATAATGAGGATCCTGTTGCTAATTTAAGTGTAGATCAGACTAGTATTAATGAAGGCGAGACAGTTGCTTTTAATGGAAATGATTCTACTGATAATCTTGGAATTGTTAGAGCTGAACTAGATTTTGGTGATAATGAAGAAATTACAATTAATGCTGATGCAGGCGAAGTAATCACAGTTATTGAACAAGAACATACTTATCAACAACAAGGAACTTATGAAGTTAACCTTACTGTATTTGATGTAAATGGTAATAGAAACAGTACATATGAAACAATTAATGTTGCTGATATTGAACCTGTTGCAGCTTATACAAATACTAATCCAATTGAAGATCAAGAAGTAAATTTTACAGATGCTTCAACAAGTTATGATGGTGTTACTTATAGATGGGATATTAACGGTACTATTGTTTATACTACTAGAAACATTTCTCATATATTTACATTGAATGGAACTTACGAAGTTAATTTAACAGTTACCGAAGCTGATGGTAATATTAGTATTGTTTCAAAACAAATTGAAGTTGCTTTTGTTAATGATCTTCCTGTATATCAAGCATTAGGTGATAAAAGTTTTGATGAAGATACAAGCATAGTTGTTCCATTGATTGCTAGTGATGAAGAAGATGGAACTGATCTTTTACATAGTTGTATTAGTGAAAATGCTAACTTAATTTCCATATATAATGAAACTAATAAAGAAATTAATTTAACTCCGGCTCTTAATTGGAATGGTACATCAGTAATTACATGTACTGTAACTGATAGTGCTGGTGCAACAGCTGTTGAGAATTTTACAGCAACTGTTAATGAAGTTAATGATGCTCCTACTATTAATACAATAACTGATTTAGTTGCTTATGAAGAAGTTGAATATACTTCACAAATTGTTGCTAGTGATGTTGAAAGTGATAATATGACTTATTATTCTTTAAGTCCTGCTAATTTAGAAGTTAATGAAACAACTGGTGCAATTAGTTTGACTCCAACAACTGCTCAAGCTTTAATAGGTGAAGTTGAAATTAAGTTTAGAGTTGATGATGAAAGAGGAGAATCAACTGAATATGCATATAATGTTACTGTACATCCAGCTTTAGAATTTTTAAATCTTAAAGTTGATGGGGAAGTTGTTGTTGGTGAAATTGAAATTGCACCTGGTCAGGATTTTGGTGTTACATTTGATGTTATGAATAATTATTTTGATAGATTATCTGGAATAACAATAACTGGAACTGCTTTAGGTCAAACTAGAACTTTAACTCAGACTGGACAAGATGCAGGAAACTTAATTCCAGTTTCATTTGATTTCGAAGTTGATAATACTAATTTACCTGATGATTTTACTTTAGAATTAAGAGTAGAAGCTGTTAATCAAACAGGTGATAAAACTTTTATTAGTGAGGAAGAAGTTAACTTTACAATTACAAGAAGTATTCATAATATAATCATTGATTCTTTAGAATTTGAAAAACCTGAATTAACATGTTCAAAAGCAAATGAATTGATTGTTAATTTATCTAATCTAGGAAGTTTTGATGAAACAGATGTTAAAGTAAGAATTTATACAGCTGATGAATCAATTAACCTTACACAAACAACTACTGTTGATTCAAATGAATTAAAGAGTGTACCATTTACAATTAATGCTGAAAATATTACAGCAAATGCTGAATTTAATGTTCAAGTTACATATTTTAATGATGATAATCAAGTTAGTGGTGTTGTAACTTTACAAATTGGAAGTTGTTTTGATAGAACTGGAATTGAAGCTGCTTTACAAATACCTGAAGATTTTGAAAATGAAACTTTAATTAATTTAACAGATTATACTAATAATATTACAGCTGTTACATTTGCTACAACAATGGATGATACTAGTTTAATTAGTTGTACAACAACTGATGGTGTATTAACATGTGAAGCACCAACAGCTGACCAAACCGGTCAAGCTTTAGTAAATTTAACAATTACAGCAGGTTCAACAATTGTTGAAGAAACATTTTATGTTACTGTAACTGGGGCAAATGATGCTCCTGTTTGGACTCAAACTTTAGTTATTGGTGATGTAGTAGAAGATTCAGGTATAAATTCAAGTTATAATTTAACTGAATATGTTAGTGATACTGAAAATGATGCTTTGACATTTAGTGCATTATCACTTAATGAATCAGAACTTATTTGTGATGTAAGTGGTGAATTTTTGACATTTAGGCCAGTTGATAATTGGTTTGGTACTGGATTATGTAATGTTACTGTATCAGATGGTTCTGCTTCTGCTACTCAAACAGTAAGTGTAACAATAACTTCTGTTAATGATGTTCCTCAAATTACAGTTATTACAGATCAATCAGCAGTTATTGGTGAATTATTTGAATTACAAGTTGTTGCTACAGATGTTGAAGATAATTCAGTTGATTATTTATTAGTTGGAGAACCAACTGGTATGCAAATATCAACTAGTGGAAATATAACATGGACACCAACAATTGTTGGAACTTATCCTGTTATTGTTAATGTTACAGATAGTGAGAATGCAAGTACTGAAATAAGTTTTAATGTTGTTGTTAGTGATGGTTTACAAATCCAAAATGTTATGATTGATGTTGGAGATACAACACCTCAGCTTGTTTTAGGAAATGTTCAAGTTTTACCTTCACAATCAATTGATTTAACTTTTGATCTTGTAAATAATTTTGATAATATTACTATTGAGAATATCTTTATTAATGGAACAAATGAAGCTTTAGGTTTGTTTGATGAGGAAGATGTTCAATCAATTGCATCTAGTTCACAAAATTCAATTAATTTAATTTTAGGTAGTGTATCTGCAACAGCTGCTGATGGTACTTATGCTTTAGTTATTGTGGTTAGGGGAACTGATGATAATGATAATGTTTATTTTATAACCGAAACAATTAATCTAGAAGTTGATAGAAATAATCATCAATTATCAATAGCTGATACAAGAATTAGTCAGCCAACTGTTTCATGTAATAGGTTTACTACAGTTTCTGTTGATGTTGTTAATTCAGGTTTGGTTGAAGAGAATGTAACTGTTAATGTACGTAATACTGCTTTAGGAATTAATGTTAATAGTGATGCTAAAGTTGTTACAGATACTGAAACTTTTACTATCCAATTAAATGTTTCATTGTTTAAGACAGCAGGAACATATACTCTTGATATAACTGCAGATTCAGAAGATGTTAGTGCTAGTTCAAGTATTGATTGGACAATTGGCGCTTGTGATGTTACATATTCACCAATTGAAAATCCTACTATCACAGAAGATGTTAACCAATTATTTGGTATAACTCTACCAACTGATTTTTCAGCTGGAACAATTAGATGGTATTTAGATGGAGATGTTCAGGAAACTTTCAATGATCTTACAGAATTTACATATACTGCTGAAAATAATGATGGAATTACACAACATAATGTAGATGTTGAAGTTAGTGATAATTATGATTATACAGAATCTCATAGTTGGATATTAAAAGCAAGTTCAAGGCCAATAACAACTGGTTTTGATGGCGAAACAACTACATTTACTGGAATGAATGATACAAACCTTTCAAATGTTGTTAATGCTACCTTTGAAATATCTCAATATGGTAAAGTTGTATTTAGCGAAGCGTTAGATCTAAGAAATGTTGTAGATCTTGCTGGTAGTGTAAAAATTGAAGATGGTATAATTGCTATTGATTCAAATAGATATTCACAATTTGATAATGTTCCTGCTACTATTACTTTATATGGTGTTGACTATGATGAAACTCCAAGAGTATTTTTTAATGGGGGCTTTACAATCGATGGAACAGAGATTACTACAGAATGTGCTTTCTGTGAAATAATTAGTTATACTCCTGCACCAACAAGTAATGGTGAAGTTGTATTTACAGTTGAACATTTTTCAAGTTTTAGAGTTGGAGATGTTGAAGATCCAGTTAATCCACCAGTTGATAATACTGCTCCAAGAATTACTTCAAGTCCTAGTGAAAGAATTACTGTTAATGAAGCTTATTCTTATCAGGTGCAAGCTGTAGATGATGAAGGAGATACTATTAGTTATGATTTAACAACTAAACCAGAAGGTATGACTATAAGTAATACTGGATTGGTTTCATGGACACCAAATGCAACTGGGGACTATACTGTTGTTGTTAAAGCAATAGCAGATAACCAAGAAACAACACAATCTTATACAATCACTGTTGCTGAAGAGAATTATTTAATCATTGATAAGTTAGAGATTACAATTAATGATGATAAAGATAAAGATTATGATAATGGTGATAAGATTAAAAATGTTGAACCTGGTTCAATACTTGAATTTGCAATTACTGTAAAAAATGTTTATAATAATAAAACAGATATTGAAGATATAGAGTTTACTGTAACTATTGAAGATGTTGATGGTAGTGATATTGATGATAGTGAAACATCAACTGATAGTATAAGCAGAAATAAGAAAGTAACTGAAACAATCACACTTGAATTACCTTACCAAATTGATGAAGATGAAACATATAAAGTAATTATTGAAGTTGATGGTGAAGATGAATATGGTCATAATCAAGGTGAAGTGTGGGAATTAGAATTTGAAGTTGATAAGGATAGTAGAAAAGTTGTAATTACAGAAGCAAGATTAAGTCCAAATCTTGTAACTTGTCAAAGATCAGCTAATCTTGATGTGGAAATTATTAATATTGGAGAAAAAGAAGAAGATGTTACATTAACTGTTAAATCATTTGAACTTGGTATTGATGAAGAAGTTGAAGTTACATTAGATGAGCAATGGGACGATGATGATAATGATTATAGTAAGTTCTTTTATTTTACTGTAGATGATGATGTTAAAGCAGGTGATTATGATATTGAAGTTGAGGCTAAATTTAGCCGAGGATCAGATAGTATCAGGGTTCCTTTAATGGTTAGTGATTGTACTAGTTCAAGAGTTGGTCAATCAGATGATGATATTGTTGAATTACAAACTTTGACATTAACTCAAGCACCTATAACTGCAACAACTTCACAGAAAACACAGAATATATCATTTAGAGATACAAGCACATATTATACTTTACTTGCTGTTGCATTGATTGTTGTTTTAGGTCTTTTGGTTTTTATGATTGGTGCAGTTATAATTACTGCAAAGAAGAAGTAAGTTTCTTAATTTTTTGTTTTGTTCTTAGTAGACTTTTGTTTGCTTCATTTATTATAATTTTAATATAATCTTCGTCTACTAATAATTGATTGTATTTTTTAATTGGAAGATAGATAAGTTCAGTGCTTACTAATTCAAGTATAATTCTTTTGGATGCTGCTTGTATTCCAGAACGTTTAAAACCACATTGTTTTGCTATTTCAATAAGTTTAGAAGCTGTATTAATATCTTTACATGCTATATGGATAATAGCTGATTCTTGTCTAAACCAAATGTCTTCTTCTTTTGAATTATCTATTGTTTTTTTAATGTCTAAATATTTAATTGTATTATGTGAACTAAATAACCATTTAACTTGATTTTTTTTGAAATCTTCTGGAACATACATTAATAAAATTCTACCTGAACAAGTTGAAGTTGTGTAGTAATCATCTAAAGAGTTTATCTTGTTAACTAAAGGTAGAATGTCTTTATCAATCTCGCCTTTTTTAGACTGGTCTAACTTGTTTAAACACATAGTCTTTTCATTATCAAAGTTCATGGTTTAATAGAATTAGTTTGTGATTATAAAACTTACCTAACATCAATAAACTTACGCATCCTTTCAACGAAATCAGATGCTTCTTTATGATATCTATCAAACTCTTGGCCTTTGATTTCAGAAACTTGTCTATGATTAATCATTTTTGATAATTTGTAGAAGTTTCTCATAGTGTTTACATATTTCTTTTCTAGTAATCCTTTGTTTACCATGACTTTCTGGAGCATATCAGCTACATGGCTTGGTGTTGGTGGTGTTTCACCTAGTTTCATAAGTGCTGCATGTGATGCGTCTATAACTGCCCAATACAAGTCAATTATGGATTGTAGAATGTGCCATTTAGAGTTATGTAGTGAGTTTGGTGCTCTAACAAAATAAGACCATACAGCTTCATGTGAGGGTCTAATACGTCCCCTTTTTAATAAAAGTTGTAAAGGATCAAAAAATCCTGTGTCTATTAAAGCAACACCATCTCTTAGTATGTTAATACCAATAGGGTCTCCGTTTCTAACATAATCCCAAAAATTTGTGAAACGTATCGTAGTAACGTGAAGTCTTATTGATATCTTTGCAATTAACTTTTCAACGATAATTCTGTAAGCTGCTATTAGTTCTTTGTTAATATGCATAGAAATGTCATCAATAACAATAAGAATATCTATGTCAGATAATTGAGTTTCTGTGTGTCTAGCTGTTGAACCAAATAATACAACTGCTTTTAGAAACGTACCTAATTCTTTATGTAAGTTTGAAGCGAAATTATAGGCTGTATCGAGATCTTCCCTTCTATATTTATCAATATTAGGATTATTTCTCTTTTTTAGATCAATTCTCATTATATATAGAAATTCTGTTTGAAGGTATTTAAATGTTTATTACTATTTTCTAATGGTGTATTTCCAAATTACAAGTATTATTATAATTAGGACTATTGCTCCTAGTATAATTATTAATAATGGGTTTAAGTTTTTTTCTACTATTTCAAAGTTAATTTCAGTGTTGTAGTCTTTGTAGTTTTCTTTTGTTGCTATAATCTTAGCTGTATATCTTCCAGGTTTGTTTAATGTTACAATAGCAGCATCTGCAATAAATTCTAATGGTTGATTGTTTAATGTTCCTGATAATTGTGCTTGATTTGGGTTTAATGATTTAATATATACTTTTCCTGGTTTAAATGTGGTTGTTGTTTGTTTGCAATCTAATGTTGTACATGTTTGAACATTAATATTAAGTTTTTGTTTTCTTTCTATAATTACTGTTTTTTGTCCTAATGGAATGTTGTCTGCATTTGCAGTTATTGTAACTGAAAAAATATTCTCTGTTGATTCTAGTTTCCATAGGAGATTGCATTCTTCGCCCCTTTTGATGTTTTCACATCTTTGTGTTGCTTGTAAGGTTGTTGCTTGATTTGAATTTAATGTAAGTTCTAGATTTTCAACATTACCTGTTGGGATAATGACTGCTGCTACTGAGTTTTCATATTCATCTGATGGAACTATTACTTCAAATCTAGAAGATTGTACGTCTTTTTGACAAACTAAGCCACCATCAACTTTTGTTTCACCTTGGTTTTTAATGTTATCATTACAGCTTGGTTTTAAACAATCTTCTGAGCATGAATCTTTAGCAAACTCTTCAAATTCACAAAAATTGTTGCCACAAACTTCTTCTAAAGATTCATCACAAGAACAAACATTGTATTCAGTACAAACTGGTCTAGTGAATTTTGGACATGTATAATCTGAGCAGTCGTTGTTAGTTGTACATTCAAGAATTTCATAGTCTGATTCAATAGGTGTTGTACAATCACTACATTCGCTTCCACCACAGTCTACACCTGTTTCATAACCGTCTTGTATATTATTAAAACAATTGACACAATCTGTCCAGCAAGAACCACCACAATCTATACCTTCTTCATTACCATCTTTAATACTATTATCACAGCTTGGACAATCTAATTGTATTTTGTTAACTTCTATTTTTGTTGTATCATATAAAGCGTTTTTTGGTATTGTGAATGTTAAATCTGGAGTATCGATAGATCCGCCTGATTGTGTTATGTCTGCTGATTGTGAATCAAGTTTTGTTATAGTACATAAGGAAAGTTCATCTTCATCGTATACATATATTGTTTGATCTTTTTCTTTATTTTTAAATAGTCTATCAACTGGTTTGCTAAAAGTCATGCTTGGTAAGAATTGGTAAGCAATTCCGGATTTAGGTTCGTGAGATTTTCTTAAAGTATATATAGAGCTTGACATTGTGCCAGTTGGGAAAACACCAATACAACATTCACCCATTGCAGTTGCTTTTTCAAGTGAGATGTCTGTTGAAGCTTTAACTGAAGCTATTCTTGTTGCAGAAAATGATATGGTTTCTCCTCCAATATATGTTGGTTTTATTTCCCAGTTAACTCCAATTCCAAATAAACCAATTGAACCTTTTCTTGCAGTATTATCAGAAGTTTCAACTTCATCATCTGATTTAAATTTGTCAAGATTTATTGAATATTTACTAATATAATTCTCAATATCTTTTTTACTAACTACAACTGGAATATTTATTGATTTATCAATAACTCTTTCATATTGTTTAGCTCCTCGCCAGTTTCTACCAATAAATTTATAGTAAACTGGTAGTAATCTTATATTTAATACACCACTATCTGGTCCTTTTACGTCTGTACTTATTCTTATATTAATACTTAGGTCTTTTGTCTTTACCCAACCAATTTCTGGTTCAGGCGGTAACATTTGTTCAAATGATAAACCTAAATCTTTAAGCATCATGTCTAAAAGATTCTTAACACGTAGAGGTTCTCCTTTTGTGCCACCAATGACCAGTTCGGGTGTTCCTTCTGCATTTACAATTTGTGTTCCTATTTGTTGTTCTTTATTGTAAACCTCTATTAATTGTTTTAATCCTATACCAGATTCAGCAGTAATGCTTCCTTCTCCTTCAATTACTGGAAAACCGCAGAATTCTGATTCAGGATTCATAAATTGATTAATTTTATTTAGTTTAAGACTTATTTTTACTTTGTCGCTTGCTTTAAGTGTATCTCTTGCAATGTCTTTTGCTATTACTCCGCCTAGTTCTGCTTTAATCTTAAAAGTTAAACCTTTTTGAGCTACTGCAATTGTTAAGTCAATGATACGTTTTAATACGCTTGTATCTAAAACAATTTCCATTGTTGCTCTTCCTCTGTCAACAAGGTTTTTTTCATCTCCTATTGGACATAATTTTAAAGAAACTTCTTTTGAAGATTCTAGTTCTTTGCCTTTTTTGACTTTGCCATTGACTATAGTTGTTCCATCATCAAAGACAAAGAGGTTTGTGGTTACAGTCATAGGTAGATCTTTATCTTTGTATTCACCTTCTAATTTGTAAGTTAATGCTTCAATTGCTTTATCGTCATCGATAATTATTCCTTCTTTTATTTCGCTACCAGCTGTGTTATCATCTACAACAAGAACTCTTGGTTCAATTTTTTTAGCTTTTTTATCACTAACACCACCTGTAACTATAGTTACTTGTGAATTATGGGCATTTCTACAATCAGGGCAACCTTCTGATAAGACTACAGGTTTAAGTTTAAAACCACTATCAATATTTCCAAATGAGATTAGTTCTTGAGTAGCGTCAATTATAGGTGCAGAATTTCCAAAATATGAATTTGATATTACTAAATCATCAACAAATTGAGTAAAAGCGTCAATTGCTGAGATTGATAAATATTTTGGATCAATTTTTGGTAATCCATCTAGAATTGTTTGAGATGTTTCATTATCTATGTAATGTTCACCTTTTATATTATAATATCTTTTAAATTCATTTTGATCTCTTATATACACAAAATAAAAATCAGTTCCTTTAGGTATTCCCGGGATTCCTTGTTTATTTTCAACAATCTTTAGTACAATGTTGTATTCGTGTTCTTGAAGTATTGAATTAAGATTATTAATTTCTTCTTGTTCTGTATTTTGAGCAACTACAAGTGAACTTAGTAAGATAGTACTAACGAGGAGGGTTATTATCAGGATCTGAGATTGTCGCACCTTGAACACCTCCTATTTCTACGCAACAGTAATCTGCGTTTGTGTTTGGTATATTAACTGTTCCTGGAGGACAAGGTCCTGCTGATGCAGAAACTTTATAGTCCCTACATTCTTGAAGGCCTGAGACAGTTTTACCCATCTTGCCAGTAAATATTGCCCATAATACTATTAAGACTATTAAAGCTATAGCTGTAACTATTATGACTCTTAACGAGAGCCCTTGTGCTTTACTCATAACTTTATTATGTAGTTTTCTTATTTATAAGTTTTGTGATGTTTTTTGATAATTTTTATATACCTTATTATATTATTAAAGCCATGATTGATGAATTGCAGCAAAAGTTAGGAAGTTTAATCAAAGCTTTGGAAGTTTTCTTAGTTTTAAAAGATGCTAAACCTGTTAGTAGAGTTATTTTAACTGAAGATTTATCTGATTATCTTTGTGGTTTAGGACTTTTTGTTGAAAAAGCAGATTTTAAGATTAAAAAATTGGATAATGGTGATTATTCAAACAAAGGCGAAGTTGTTTCTTTGGATAAAGAAGGGAAATTGGTTTTTTATATTGCTAAAAATGTTAAATTGGCCAAGAAAGCAAAAGAACTTGAAGCTGAAAATGATCATTTGAATCTTGGGCTAGCTTTAGGTTATCCAAAATGTTGTTGTGATTTCTTTGAAAATAATAAAAAAGATTTCGCGTTCAAAAATAATGATTTTTTGCCTGCTAGTTTAACTGAATCTAAAGGTTATATATTTCCTTTTTATAATAATATTGCTGCTAGATATTTTGATTATACTTTACTTCATCATTTTCCATGTAATCTTAATTGTAAGGCATCATTAAAGTTAGCTAAAAAATACTTGGATGTAATTGGAAAAGAAGATTTTAAGATAGCTTCTTTGATTAAAGAAAATCTTTTGCATACTGTTATTCATACTTCAATTGGAACTTTTCAGTTGAAGAATTCAAAATTAAAAGAAAATCATATTCATTATGATAGTATTAGAGCTAATAATGTAAATAAGTTAGGGGAAATGTTGAATAATTTTAAGAAAATTAATGTTATTGATAAAAATAGGATTTTAATAAATAATCAAGAATTGAATAATATTAACGTAATGCTTTTTTTCTAAGGATATTATAGAATATGATAAATATTGGTATGAATAATAGTGCTATTCCTAGATAAATGTGTTCTGTGGTTCCATGATATTCTCCAAACATGCCTAATAATGGAGCAGTTAAACCAAAAACTAGATTTTGACCAAAATGACGAAATGATAAAAGCGTTGCTCTTTCGTTTGCAACTGTGTGTGTGTTGATATAATTATTAATTATTGGAAAAGAAAAAGGTTCAACTATTGAAATTATTGCTAGTGATATAATTGTGACTATTAAATTGTTTGAGAAGAAAAGAACTAAAAAGAAAACTAAGGGTAAAATGATAATGTAATATAAACTTCTTTTTTCACCAATTATTGGTTCAATTTTATGTGCTAGTTTTGCTGCTAGTGCCCCAAAGATTGAGGCAAAAAGAAAAAAGAAGCCTAGAAACTTAATTGGCATACCTTGGTCTACTAAATAAGGTTGGCTTATTGGAAATGAAATCATTAAGACACCAATTATCACAGAAGGATATACAATATAGAATTTTAGCATTTTATGTGTTGCTACAAACTTTATACTATTTTTGATTTGTTTTAAATATTGATTCCATTGTCTTTTATCTTTAACTTTTGGTTCTTTAAAAGATAAAGGCATAAACATTGAAATAAATATGAATGGAAGTGAAAGATATAATGTTAAACTTAAATTATACTCTCCAATAAATCCGCCAATTAAAGCTGAAAAACCCCAAACAGCTAAACTTATTGCATAGGCTGCTCCGTCAATTTTTTTAAATTCTTTTTCTTTGTTAGCATTTTTGAGCGTATCAAAAATAAAAGCTGAACCAGATGATAACCAGAGTGCTGTTGCAGTACCCCAGATTATTTCTGCAATAATTAATATCCAGAAGTTTGAAGTAAAAGCAATAATAGCTAATGCAATTAAATAAAGGAAATTTGAGAGCGCAAGTGCATATTTTTTACCTATTATGTCTGAAAAAGCGCCGCTTGGAATCAATGTTGCTACAATTGCTAATGAAAATGTTGCTTGAACAATAAGAACTTGTGTTAAAGATAAGTTTTTGCTTAATAAGAAAAGATAATATACTGGTAAAAAAAATGTGAAACTGCTAAATATTCTATAGATATAGAATTTTTTAATATTTGGTAAGAGTTTCATTTAGAATAAACACTCACTGTAGTGTCATTAACTTTGAATTGTTTATCAAGTCTTAAAGAGTTTGGAAAGAAATGGTTTCCATAAACTATAAGTTTACCTTTAAGATTCATTAAGAGTTTGGCTTCTAGACCGCGATGAAATGGTTTGTCTGGATTTACAAAGACATAATCATAATGTGATAAATCATGGTTTATAAAATCATCATTTTTTAAGGTTACATTAAGTAAATTGAATTTATTTTTTATTTCTTGAGCTTTTAATGTTAATAATGGATCATATTCTATGCCTACAACTCTTTCACAAAATAATGATGCAATCATTGAAACTTTACCATCACCTGATCCTAAATCAATAAAATGACCTTTTAATTTTAAAGCTTTGAAAGCTTCAAATACTTCATCTGAGACAGCAGGTCCCCAGTAACCAATTCCTGTATCTTTTGCAGCAAATTTTCCTTGTAAAACAAGATTTCTGTAGAAAGTTTCATATTCTTGTTTGATTTGTGAGAATTGTTCTTCCATAGCTATAATTTAATAGAAATGGTATTTAAAATTATTGGAAATTTCCTAAGAAATTGAGTTTAGTTAACTTGTTTGTGGGAAAAGAAGGTCAATAAAGTGTTTTGCAACTGGTTGAGGTTCATGATTAATTAAAAGTGGTTGAGCATTAGCTTTTATTATGATATAATCTTTGCTTTCTGTTTTTGGTAATATAATATCAAAACCAATAATTGGAATATTAATCATTTTTGCAGCTTTTATTGCAGCGTTTCTAACTTTTGAATGAATTTCTGTTGTTACATCTATAACTGTGCCGCCAGGTTTGACACTTTCTCTTACTTTTAGAGATTTACCTTTTGAAAGAACACTATCATAATTATAACCACAATTTTCAATTACTCTTTTTGTTTCATCATCAATAGGGATTAATGATTGTGATGCGGCTTTGCGTCTTCTATTGATCTTGCTTATAAGTTTTTTAATAGAATCTTTGCCAGTACCTGTTACTGTTGGAGTTTTTTGTATTGCTGCAGCAATAAATTTATAGCCCATAACTAAAACTCGAATCTGTTCACCTTTTATGTATTGTTCCATTAATACTGTAGCTGATACTCTTCTTGCATTTTGTATTGCTTTTGTTAATTCTTCATTATTATTAATATCTACATATGTGCCTTTGCTTTTATTGCTAATTGCTGGCCTGACAACTATTCTTTTTTGTTTTTTAAGAAAATTTTGATTTTCTTTAGTTGAAGTGACTTTTATTTGTTCTGGAACATTTATGTTTGCTTTTTTTAATAAAGAATTTGTTGCCATTATATTTTTGCATCTGCTTGAAGAAATAGAATTTGTTAAATCAGTGAGAGAGCCTTTGCACATAACTGTTTTTCCACCAAAACATAATTTATAATAGTCTAAATCAAGTACATCTATACTAATTCCTCTTAACCTAGCTTCTTTTGCAATGATTTCAACATCTGGTGTAAGAACTTTCTTTTTTTCAGGTGAGATATATAATGGTTCATTTATTGGATTTTTGTGTTTAAGTGTGAATTTATGTAATCTTTTGAATCCTGTTTTTTTATACAATGCTATTGCTTGTTTATTGTCGTGCATAACTGATAAGTCTGCATATGTTCTACCAAGTTTTTTAAAATAACTTAATAAATTCTCAACAAGGGCTAGTCCAATTCCAGGGTGTTCAGATTGGGGGTCAACATATAATGCCCATACGCTTGACCCGTTTTCATTTATTGCAAATTTATGATCTACGCCTGTTACTGTTCCAATAACTTTTCCTTTTTTATCTTTAGCAACAAGCAAAATGATTGTTTTTGAATTCTTTTTCTTTAGGATATATTCTTCATTTGTTTGAATCATATTTCTAACAGCATATATCCTGTTAATTTCCTTTGCGTCAAACTTATTCTTTATCCTAGATATTGTGAATGTTTTTGAGATTTTCTTAGGCACGTATGATTTTAAATCTAGTCTCATAAGATTAGAAGGGTTTAGAAATATTTCATCAGGTGCTAATGATATTATTACATGAGGGTTTTCTGAATAAATTGCAATGTCTCTCTTGTTTGGTTTTTCGTAACATAATGTTTTAGCTACTTTAGAAGCTTTTTTGAAAGTGTTGGCAAAAATGACTCTACCCCAACCCATATTAAGAATTAAATTTTCTTTAACCATATATATTTCTAAAAATTTATGTTATTTAAATATTTTGAAAATTAGGCACCCCAATTTCTTCCTTCATGTTCCTTGCCAGCATATTTTCTAAGTTTGTAAGCTAATGCTTTTGTTGCAACAATCTTGTTAGCAACTTCTTCTGATTCAACATGATAACGGGCTTTTTCTAATCTTTCGCCAATCAAGTCAATCTTTTGGAGAACTTCTGGATCTGTTGCGCCGTACATTGCTTGTAAACTTTCATAATCAGCTTCAACTTGGTATTTAACTGCATTTTCAAATTCTAAAGGTGCTTCTTTTGCAATCTCTTCAATACCTTCTCCTGTATCAAATAAAGAAGCAATGTCAATATCTCTTGTTTCAGGAATTGCTATTTTACTTTCAATTTGTTCTTGTTTGATACTAGCTTCTGTTTCTTTTATTAGGCCTTCAGCTTCTTCAATCTCTTTTTTTCTTTCTTCTTCAAGTTCTTTTAATTTCTTTAGCCTATCTTTGAGATTAAGCTTTGAAAGTTCTGTTTTATCGATAGCCATAATATAGAGAAGTAAGGGTTTATAGTATAAAAATGTTATTGGAAAT
>Ga0233430_1003558_pt1 | contig 15603 bp, 15 predicted proteins | sample SI_118_April2016_2_FD_179883 | JGI IMG/M metagenome (GOLD analysis project Ga0233430, IMG submission 179883) | Seawater microbial communities from Saanich Inlet, British Columbia, Canada - SI_118_April2016_150_MG | ecosystem: Environmental > Aquatic > Marine > Inlet | place: Canada: British... | reverse complement strand
AAAAAACCAATGAATGTGTACCAAGAGAGTATAAAATTGAACCAGAATAAGAAGAAGGCTTCTTAGGATGTTCTATATAAGAAATTTTAAAAAGTTGTCAGAGGTTTTTGGGTGGTAAAAATCAACATCTATGATGTGAAACAAAATATTTAATTAAATGACCTTACTTTATAAAATAAAAAGTATTTTTATTAATATACACAACTACTTTATCTTGCATGTTTTAAAAGGAGGAGTGGGAATTTTTACTACTGTGCTATTGTTTATCATAAACTCTAGACTTGTTAACTATTACAATAAGTTGTGTAGCATATTTATGAAAATAGGGTTTATTTCTCCTAATGACAAATTAATCAAGACAAACAATCTGTTTGATGACTTTATTATTCATACAAATAATATTGGTTTTTATAATGAAGTAAATATTGTGATAAGAGGGAAGTCGTTTCAGTGTTCAGATCTTGATATGTCTATACCAACATTTTTCCATCAAATAGACAATATTTGTAATATTGATACTCCGTTGTATACTGCTGGAGATGTCGGTACATTTAATAAAATGAAGAAAGATGGTAAAGAGCCGATAATATTTTTTGGCGCCAAAGGGACGGTATCTACAGATGATGATAGTTACAAAGAAGTTAATGTGTATTCAAAATTAAATAAAAATAAGATTATAAGTAAGCAAAAATTATTGAGCGCACAGTCAGCACTACCTACAATAATAGGATTGTGTTCAGTTAGTAAAAAAATTAATATTTATGGATGGGACATGGCACTTGACGACAACTTAAAAAATATGTCGTACCTTCAAGTTCTTAAATATTTAACTATGAGGATTGAGACTAGAGTAGCTGGAGTAAAGTATCGGAGATCAATTGGTTTTTTATTTTCAAAATTTATTAATTTATATTATGCTTATAGACTTATGAAGTTGCCAAATGTATTCATATACTCTAGATTATCAGGGGTTTATAAGCATAAAAGACTTATTAGTAAAATTGAGAGTATGATTTATCACAGGTAGTTTGTGTAATTTAACCAAGTTTTTAGTTTAACAATAGGTCTGATCAAGGCAAAAACTGAAAATGTTATTACCCTACGTTTTAATACATTTTGGCTGTGTAGTATAGTTTTAAAGAGTAAAGAGTAAAGAGTAAAGAGTAAAGAGTAAGTAAAGAGTAAAGAGTAAAGAGTAAAGTTAATTTTTTAAATTAGTGCTGAGCTATCGTAGTGGAGTTGATTATGAAATTGGTTATAAATAAATATTACGAAGCTTTTTTGTTGATATTATTTATTATTGTCAATGTCTTGTTGTATCTTTTTTCAATTGAAAATGCCCCCTTATCTGTAGGTGCTGATGCAGGGCAATATCTTCGTCCTGCAAGGTCACTGGTCGATCTTGGGGTTTTTTCGTTAAACCCCCCAGGGTGGACTAGTGAAATGGGAGATGGAGTAATGTTTACAATAGGAACACCATTGTATTCAATTTTTCTTGCTCCATTTTATTATTTATTTGGAAACGGACCTTTATTCTATATATCTCTTGTGATATTACAATGCGCTATTCTTTATTTAACAGGTTGGATTTCTAGATTTATACTATTCTTTTTTGGTGGCACTAAAAAATATGCTTTTTTATTGCATGCTTTGGTTATTTTTAATCCAAATAGTTTGATTACCGCACACCTATTGCAAAGTGAAACACTTTTTACTTTGTTCTTAACACTTTCTACTTTTTACTTATTTAAGATGGTTTCGAGTAAACCTATAAAGAATATGATTTTGGTTGGAGTTTTTACTGGGCTGTTGGCATTAACAAGGCCAGCTGGCTTATATATGATATACGCACTCCCATTGATTGTATTTTTTATATTTGTAGTTAAAGTTTCTTTTTATAAAGAGAGTGGTAATTTTAGAATAATGAGTAAAGCAATAATTCCTTTGCTTGTTGCACTTACAATTGTATCGCCATGGTATGTGCGTAATTATATAAATACAGGAGAATATTTTTTATCCACTACTGGAGGATATTTTTTTTATGACAATCATATACAATTACTTCAAAGAGGTGATGGGCATATACATTCTGATGCAGTAAAGATTGCACATAAAGAGTTATCAGATGTATTAGGAGATAGAGGCGTCGATCTTAATTGTGCAGGCGATCGTAGGCACTGGAAATGTCATAAGCATGTTTTTAGTGCAGTACTTCATAATGTCATGGATCGTTCATTTGAAAGTCATGCAAAAGCATTAGCATATTCATGGGGTGTATTGTATCTTTCTGGTGGTGCTAGTAATATTAGAAATTACTTGGGTTATAGTGGTAACCAAGCTATTGTTACTTTTCAACATGAAACGTTTGACGGGATTAATTCTATTAAAAAATTATTTCAAAACGCAGGTTTTCCATACACGGTATTATTAATAGTTACAATGTTATTTGTATTGGTCACTCGTTTAATGGCATTGATTGGTATATTTATAGCAGTATATAAGAAAGAAAATACTATATACATTGCAATACTTCTATTTGAGTTAGTATTGTTTACTATTATGTATTTATATCTTGGCCAGTCACGCTTTAGAGTGCCTCTAGAGCCAATTTTGATGTTGTTAGCAGTGTTATCTCTTAGATATAGGCGCTGATCAATTGCAGTCTTCTTACAATATCTCTTAAGTGGAAAAACCTTCAATTTTTAGATAGGTAAATATAAAGCCTGTTATAAGAAAAATACTACTCATAAAGCATAATTAAATTAACCCACATGATTTGTAACTTCATTAATGAAGAAAAGTATAACTGGACTGTAGAACAGAATGACTCTATTTCTGTTTCGTATGTTGGTCGTAAAGAGTCAATTGATAATTTGTTGCAATATATAAAACAAGGTAACGAGTTAAAAATATCAGAAATAAAAAAAATAACTAATCAAATGACAGGGAATTTTTCAGTTGTGGTAGAGACTAATGATTGGTTATTTGGCCTGGTTGACCGTGTGAGTGGTTACCGTCTATTTTATAGAGATAACCAATCTGGTTGCACTTTATCTAATTCGCCACGAAGACTAGTGAATAAAGAACAGGATGATCCACCCTTTATTCAAGAATCTATTACAGAGATAAAGATGGCTGGGTATTTAACTGGCAACAGAACAGTATATAAAAATATTTTCCAGTTATGTGCAGGTGAATTCTTACTATATGATAAAAATAAATATCGCTATACAATCAATAGTTATTTTAAATTCTACTCTGCAAGTGTTAGGAATGTGGATAACGATACATTAATTGAAGAGTTAGATAACATTACAGATGTAATTATTAAGAGAAATATTGAAGATGCCAATGGAAAAACAATATGGGTACCACTTTCTGGAGGGTTAGATTCACGCTTAATTGTTTGTAAGTTGAAGCAGTTAGGGTGTGATAATTTTCGCACTTATTCATATGGTGTTGCTGGTAATTTTGATGCTATTAGAGCTAGAGAAATTGCATCAACTCTTAATATTCAGTGGGATTTCTTTCCAACCACAGCCAAAGAGGCTAGAAAATATTTTCTCTCAGAAAAGAGAAAAGAGTATTGGGATTTTGCAGATGGTTTATCAGTTGTTCCTAATCTTCATGGAATGTTTGCACTTAAGAGTTTAGTTGATTTAGGTAAAATCAAGCCGGGAGATGTAGTAATTAATGGGCAGTCGGGTGACTTTATTGCAGGACAGCACATACCAATTATTAAAGATCATAAGGCAGATGATAAAATGTTACTTGATTGCATATTAAGAAAGCATTATCGGCTCAGGAAGGAAATGCTTGGAAATAGTGAATTTGTTGAATTGGTAAATACTAGAATTAAAAAATCATTAGGAAAATACCAACATGTAACAAACTATCAGGATTTTGCTAAATCTTATGAATATTGGGAATGGAAGGAGCGTCAAGTAAAGCGTGTTGTGAATGGACAGTGTAATTATAATTATTTTGGACTTAAGTGGGAATTACCACTTTGGGATTTAGAATATTTGCAATTTTGGATAGATCTCCCTCTACATCAAAAAGTTGACAGAAGGCTTTTTATTGAATATTTGAATAAGATGGATTTTTACGGGCTCTTTAAAGGCAATAATAAATTTATGTCTAGATGGCCATTAGATCGTGTATATATACAATTTATTGGCAATATTATCAGTAAAATTTTTGGAAAAAATATTTCTAATTTATATTATAAAAAATTAGATCGATATAGTCAGTATCAATATATGTATGGATTAATAGGTGGGCGCGAGTATAAGCATCATTGGAGAGATTATAAGGGTGTGTATCCATATTTGACAGATATCTGGTTGAATGAAAACATAAAAAGGAATTAATAATGCAAAATTTATATGTAACTGTGGGACCATCGTCTTTTGAAAGAAATATTATTAAACAGTTAGACAATGCAGGTGCGACACTATTTAGGATTAATATGTCTCACACAGATAATAAAGATCTAGAGTCTGTAATAAAATCACTACAAGATTGGTCTGATGTGCCAGTATGCGTTGACAGTGAAGGTGCCCAGGTAAGAAATAGGGTGATGAAGGGCAATAAGGAGTACTTCTCAAAGAACTCTATTATAGAATTGTATGATGATAATGACATGATTGGAGATACCTCGAAGATGAGCTTGGTGCCGCCTGGGATATTAAATCAAGTAAAAATTGGTGATCGTATAAGGGTGGATTTTGATTCGGTAGAGATGGAAGTAGTGGAGAGCAATGAACAGTTTACAGCTGCTAGAGTATTGACAGGTGGATATGTAGGAAGTAATAAGGCTTGCGATATATCTCGCAATCTAAAAATGCCAGCATTGACAGATAAAGATAAAATTGCATTAGATATAGCAAAGAATTGCTCGATTGTAGATTTTTCTCTTTCTTTTTGCAATCGCCATAGTGATGTTATTGAAATGAGGAAACAATTAGATAAGGGTGATAGAATTATATCTAAAATAGAAAGCATCCTTGGCGTGAGAAACTTAGAGTCTATTGCTAGAGAGTCAGATGAGTTATTAATTGATAGAGGAGATTTATCTCGTGAAGTTCCAATTGTATCCATCCCTTTTATTCAGCGTAGCATTATAGGCAAAGCAAGATCAATGAATATTCCGGTCAATGTGGCAACCAATTTATTAGAAAGTATGATTGATAAAAGAACGCCAACACGTTCAGAGGTGAATGATGTTGTAAGTACTTTGCTTATGGGTGCAAATGGCTTGGTGTTAGCTGCTGAAACAGCGATTGGAGACTATCCAGTATTATCAGTCAAAATGATTAAAGAGTTAATTGATGCAACGGTTCTCTACTATGATTCTAGTGTGGATACATTTCTTACACTTAACAGTAATCATTCTTAAATAATATGGAAATTACTCCTGCTATTATAATTTTAATTATTGCAGTATTTTCAGTCGTTCAGTCTTTGTTTGGTGTAGGTCTTCTAGTATTTGGAACACCAACCTTTCTCTTGCTAGGCGCAAGTTATGCTGAATCTGTTGGATATTTGTTACCATCTTCATTGTTACTATCTTCAATTCAGGCGCACGGATTTAGGGATAAAATTAGGATCGCAAGAGGTGTTGTCTTATATGCTATGCCGTTTGTATTTTTTGGTTTGTTATTGTCGATTGATGTTGTGCAGCATTCTTTTATTCTTGCTATAGTTGGAGCTACTATGTTGCTACTTTCATTGATGCGCATTATTGGTGTAGAAAAAATCTCTAAGGAAATAATTAAATTCGATAGATCCTTCCTCGTTATAACAGGATTTATTCATGGTATTTCAAATCAAGGGGGTGCATTGTTAACGGTTTTGATGGGATCAATATATAGTGATAAAGAGAAGGTAAGAACAAATATAGCATTTGCATACCTGTTATTCGGCTTATCACAGCTTGTTGTATTATTATGGCTTAAGGTTGATGTTATAAGCTGGATGTCGATTGTTTATGGTTTGGTAACTGTACTATTATACCAATTAGTAGGTAAGTCTTTGTTTCAGTCTATTAATATGAATACATTTGACTTAATTTTTACTGGATTTATGATTATTTATGGAATATTGTTATTGACTCCTGTAACTTTAAATTATATGGAAATTTTATAGTGAATCGATATATATTTACTGTTACAGCAGGCCGAAGCGGTCAAAATACATTGAGTAGTTTGATTGAAAATCATGTAAAGTGTAGTTATGTTGCTTTTGAAGAGCCAAGAATTAATTACCTATTTAAAGGAAAAATTGCCAATATTGAAAGAAGATTTAGGCGTAATTTTATAGAAACACATGAATTACTAGGGAGAGGGAAAGTGTTAACTTCTTTTATTGACGGTAATGTTAAATATATTGAAAATATTGCTCAAAAAAAGTTAAATATTATAAAAAAAAACATGATAGCTAATAAGTCAAAAATTTATATAGATGTTAGCAAGTACTTTGCAAGGGGTTTGCATATAGGTTTTCAAGAAATATTACCTAAGTTTTCTTTAATTCATTTAGTGCGTGATCCTATTTCAAATATGTGTAGTTTTTTAAACAGAAATAAAAATTTCTATCTTGATAATAATTCACCATATGCTGAAGGTAATTTTTTAAGACTAGGACCCGATCTTATGGAATCATCAGATTTATACTTATGGGCTTGGTGTGAAATGGCTCTACGCTATGAAAATATGAAGAAATCTGAATTTGTAGATAAGTATATTGAAATTCATACCAGCCGTTTGAATGATTCTGACTATATGAACCAATGTTTTAATACTCTTGATTTAGGGCATGATACAATCAAAGAAAATAATATTAGACTCAATACAAATGTAGATTCCGGGTATAAAAAAACAGAGGTTACAAAATATGACGTTGAAAAATTTGAAAAATTTATTGATAAAGTTCCAAAGTCTGTTATAGCTACTATTCCTTATTTACAAACATATAATCCACATTCTATCTATTAATTTCAAATGAATAAAGACTCTCATATAATATGGTTAACTGGAATGTCAGGATCAGGGAAAAGTACTTTAGCCAATTTAATAAAAAAGTATTTTGAAGAAAAAAAGTGTGTAGTCTCTATTATTGATGGTGATTTTGTAAGAGATAATGATGAGAAACAATTAGGTTTTGGGTTGAATGATGTGCGTATTAATAACATGAGAATTGTATCGATATGTAACAAGCAAAGAGCAAATTTTGACTTGATTATTGTTCCAGTTATTAGTCCATATAATAAGATAAGAGAAGAAATAAGAAAGCAACTTAAACCTAACTTCCATCTTATTTATTTGAAAGCAGATGTTGATAGTCTAAAAGATAGAGACACTAAAGGTCTATATGCAGCAGCCGATCGCGGAGAGATTAATGATTTGATTGGTTATTCTGAAGTTAACCCATATGATCAACCTAATAATCCAGAATTGATCATTTCGACATCAAATAAAGTATCAGTAGATGAATCGATCGATATATTAATTAGTTATATCAATAAAGAGATTCTTGTCGACTGATAGGCTAATAAGAAGTATGACTAATGATTTTGAAAAGCAGTTTTATGAAATTGGCGCAGCAACATTGTCTATAACACCTGAAGCTGGAGTATCTCTTTATTCACTTGACGGTATTGTACGCACAAGTAGCAAGATTCATAGCGGTTTAAATGTGAGTGCAATTACTATAGGTTGTTCTAAAGATTTATTAATTATTGTTTCTTTAGATTTGATCTGGGTTGATAAAATTTTTACTGAAAAAGTGAAAAAATGGTTAAAACAATATATAGAAGATTATGACTATAGGGCACACTTGGTTCTAGCGGCAACACATTCACATAGTACTCCACAAATAAGTAAAAAAATTTGTAATTCCACCAAACCTGATGAACATTACCTGTTTTTTTTGTATAGTCAAGTATGTCAAGTAATTAAGAATGCGTTAAGTAATAAAGAAAAATGTTATGCAGAATTGTCTGTTACGAATCCTAAATTAACAGTAAATAGGCGTAAAAAAATATTATCACTTGATATGTTAAAACGCGGTATTTTCAAATTTATCATTGCAAATAGACCGAATTATAAAAGCAAAATTGATGACAAGCTTTATACTATTTGGTTTTATGATTTAAAAAGTAAAGAAAAAGCTGTTTTATTAAACTATGCTTGTCATCCAACATTATTTCGTAAAAATGCTGTTTCTGCAGACTTCCCTGGTGCTGTATCTAGAAATATAAAGCATCAAATTTCAGAGGACGTAGTTGTTTGCTTTTTGCAAGGTTTTGCAGGAAATGTAAAGGCAGATTTAACAAAATACTCATGCTTTCATTACAGTGGATTTCTTCCCTATATTTATAGTTGTTTATTTGATAGGTTGCAATTTAACAAAAGAATATCTACCAAGAAACTAGAAGATTTTTCAGTCAATTTGGCTAAATCTGCAATGTTAAGATGTGAGTCAAAAAAAATTTATCCAAAGCTATTATTCTATAGTAAAAGCATCAAATTGCCACTACAAGGTGATATCTCAACAAAGAGTGAAAATATTGATATCTTTTATATATCCATAGCAAATGAATTAAAAATGGTAGCATTGGGAGGTGAAATATTTTCAGAATATTCTTTATGGTTGAGGAGTTTTTTAATGCGTTATAAAGTTTATTCATTAACAGTGGGATACTGCAATAGTATGGTTGGGTATATTCCAACTCATAAAGCTATGTTAGAAGGTGGTTATGAAGTGGAAAGGACATTTGAAGAGTTCTCACACTCATCACCATTTTCGGATAGAATTGAGGGGTTTATCAAGCACGAGATTAAAAAATTAATTAAAATGGATTTAGGATAGTATGAAGATTAAAATAGCAGTAGTTGGTTGTGGCCGCATAGCAGCAAAACATTTTGAATCAATTCAGAAGTATGGGGACGATTTAGATTTGGTAGCTATATGTGATACCAATCAAGATGTACTTGATAAGTATACTTTTGAGTTTGGTGTGGAAGGCTACACTTCAATGTTGGACATGTTAAAGAGCGTAGATATAGATATAGTTACAATTTGCACCCCTAGCGGACTTCATTCAGATCAGACAGTATTGGCCGCAGAACATAATGTCAATGTTATGACAGAAAAGCCAATGGCAACACGTTGGAGTGACGGTATTCGCATGGTAAAGGCTTGTGATGATGCTGGTGTACGACTTTTTGTAGTTAAGCAGAATCGTAAGAACAGTACTTTGCAATTGTTAAAGCGTGCAATTACTGGAAAAAGGTTTGGTAAAATAAACATGGTGCATATTAATGTATTCTGGACACGTCCACAAGAGTATTATGACCAAGCTGAGTGGCGCGGAACTTGGGAGTTTGATGGTGGTGCGTTTATGAATCAAGCTAGTCATTATGTTGATTTGTTGGACTGGTTGATCGGACCTGTTGACAAAGTTCAAGCAATGATGAGCACTACTCGTGATATTGAAGTAGAAGATACAGGGGTTTTGAATATTAAATGGCGTAACGGCACACTAGGGTCTATGAATGTTACAATGCTAACATACCCTAAAAATTTTGAGGGAAGTATTACTATACTTGGTGATAAAGGTACAGTGCGTATTGGAGGGGCTTCTGTAAACGATATCCAACATTGGGAATTTGATGATAAGCGGGAATATGATAATAATATTAAAAATGTTAGTTATAAAACATCATCAGTATATGGTTTTGGCCACCCACTTTATTATAAAAATGTTATTGATGTGCTACAAGGCAAGTCAGAGCCAGAGACCGATGGACGTGAGGGGCTAAAGTCATTAGAGGTTTTAATTGCGGCATACCTTTCTGCAAGAGATTTGCGTACAGTAGCATTGCCACTTAGATTTTAAATGATTAATGAGTAATATTTTTCATAAAACAGCTATTATTGACAAAGGGGCAATTATTGGCTTAGGAACTAAAATTTGGCATTGGACGCATGTTTGTAAAGGAGCTGTTATTGGGAAAAAATGCTCGCTAGGTCAAAATGTATTTGTTGGAAATGAGGCTCTAATTGGTGACAATGTAAAAATTCAAAATAATGTTTCCGTATATGACAAAATAACACTTGAAGATTATGTGTTTTGTGGTCCTAGTATGGTTTTTACTAATGTGCATAACCCGCGTTCGGCTGTTTCTCGTAAGAATGAGTATAGAGAGACATTTGTAAGAATAGGGGCAACATTGGGTGCTAATTGCACTATTATATGCGGGGCGACAATCGGAAAATATGCATTTGTAGGTGCTGGATCTGTAATTACAAAAAATGTAAAAGATTATGCTTTGGTTGTTGGTGTACCTGCTGTACATATTGGATGGATGAGCGAAAATGGAAAAAAACTGAAGTTACCAATAGAGAGTTATAATAGTGACATGACAGCTGAATGCCCTGAGACAGGAGAAATATATGTATTGAGAGGCGATAAAGTTAAAAAATTAGGTAATACAATATGATTCAACATTCGCCTATTTTAGTTTTAGCCCCACATACAGATGATGGTGAATTAGGTTGTGGAGGATTAATTTCTAAGTATATTGAGAAAGGAGCAGATGTTTATTATGTAGCATTTTCTAATGCACATATTTCTCTTCCGGCAGGATACCATAAAGACACTTTGATTAAAGAAATGTCTGCAGCTACAGCTGTTTTAGGTATACCAAGCAATAACCTTCTTTTATATGATTTTCCTGTACGTAATTTTCCAGATAAGCGTCAAGAGATTCTACAAACAATGATTGGTTTAAGAGAAAGTATTTCTCCTAAATTGGTACTTTGCCCATCTTTGAATGATATACACCAAGATCATGAAACTATTGCACAAGAAGCGTTGCGCTGCTTTAAAAAACAATCGATTCTTTGCTATGAAGAGCCTTGGAACAACATAGCTTTTTCAACAGATTGCTTTATTAGTTTTGAAAAATATCATTTGGATAGAAAAATAGAGGCATTGAAGTGCTATGCTTCTCAAGGTCATAGGTCTTATATTAATTCAGAATCAATACGTTCATTGGCAATAACTAGAGGGTCTCAGTTGGAAGGGGGTTACGCTGAAGCTTTTGAAATTATTCGCTGGATGCTTTAATTTATTAAAATGCCAACAATACAACAAATAGCTAATTTTTTAAATTTAGAATTATTTGGACACTCTAACTTAAATATTAATAAGATTTCACCTTTCCCGCCAAAGCTTGGAGAAATTTCTTTTATAAAGAACAGTAATACCATAATAAATGAAATACTAAAATATGACAATGGGTGGGATGGTGCAGTCATTGCAGATGACAATTTAAATGGTGTTGTGGATCTTTCATGCTCTAGCCATATGTTCTCTTGTGCTCCTAAGTATGATTTAGCTAAAACTTACTGGGAATTCTTTGACACAACAAGGTTATTGCCTAAGGAGAAATGCATTATTGACAATAATATTACTATTGGAGCATCAGTCAAAATAGATAATGATGTTGAAATTGGACCTGGTTGCGTATTGTTGGGCGATATTAAAATTGGCTCTGGGTCAAGAATAGGAAGTAATGTTGTAATAAAAAATAAGGCATTACTAGGGAAAAATGTTACAATACTTTCTGGTTCTGTTATTGGAGAAAATGCATTTAGTTTTGGATTTAGTAAGAAAGGTGAATCAATTGTTTTCCCATCTCTGTCTGGTGTAATAATAGAAGATAATGTTAGGATTGGCAATAATGTGACTATTTCTAGAGGTGTATTTAAAGATACAGAGATTAGTTGTGGCACCATTATTGATGATCTAACCAATATTGGTAATGCGGTAAGTATAGGTAAGTATTGTAAAATTATGGCTAATTGCAGCATAAGTGGTCGTGTTATTTTAATGGACAATTGTTTTTTGGGTAGGAGTAGTGCAGTAAGACAAGGGGTGAAAATAGGCTGTAATTCTGTACTAGGAATGGGGTCTATTGTTGTAAGTGATATTAATGAAAATGTTGTTGCTTATGGTGTTCCTGCAAAAGTTGCATCTTCATCGTTAAAGTCATAGAGTGGTGTGCATAATAATAGACTAAATATCCTTTGTTTAGATATAGAAGGAGGTCATGGAGGATCATCCCGTAGTCTTTTTAAATCAATAAGTCAAATTGTCGCATTTGATAAAGTAAATATTGTGGTTTGGTGTAGGCGATCTGGAGCTATACACGATAAATATAATGAAATAGGTGTTAGAACTAAAATTGTACCAAGTATGCCAAAAGTAAGGTCGGTACCTCGTTTTTCACGCAATATATTGTTATTGTTATTTTTTTCTATAGATTGGCTAAAGTCTATAAAATTCAGAAATGAGCTTTTAAATAAGGCTAAAAAAGTCGATCTTATTCATTGCAACCATGAAAGTCTTTATTGGCTTTCATTTTGGCTGAGAAAAAATATAAACACACCAATAACGCTACATAAAAGAACAAATCCATGGCCATCAATTTTCTCTCGTTTACAAACAAGAATTATTGATTACAGTGTAAAAAAGGTGGTCTTTATAACAGAGAACGAAAAAGATAATTTTGTTAAGCTGGGAGGGTCTCTTAGGCATAGTGATGTAATTTATAACATTGTGAGTACAATAGAGAGCTCTACCGAAGCCCCCCCCCGTATATCGCAAGATAATCGTTTTAAGGTTTGTGTGCTTGCCAACTATTCATATATGCGAGGCATAGATAGGTTGATTGATATAGCAAAATATTTTTTAAAAATTGATTGCAAGAATGTGGTTTTTGTGGTGGCAGGTGATATTTCTCTTACACGGTCACTTCCAGGAAAACTAGGTGTTGTTGCTAGGCGAAATGGAAGCCTGTCTGATTATGCAAATGAATCTGGTGTTGGAGATATGTTTATTTTTCTTGGACATGTTAATGATCCTGGTAGTGTGCTATCTAGTTGCAATGCCCTTATCAGCCCTAGTCGTGAAAATAACCCATGGGGAAGGGATGTGTTAGAAGCTCTTTCTTGCGGGTTGCCCGTTATTGCTACGGGAAAATACGACAAGTTTGTTGAAGATAAAGTTACAGGTTTTCTTTTTAATAAGTTTGACGTTAAGAAAATCTCTGATTGCATTATAGAGCTATCAAAAAATAAAAAATTAGTTAAAAAAATGGGAAAAGATGGCAGGAAAAGAGTGCAAAAATTATGCAATAGCACGGATCGTGCGCAAGATCTTCTGCAATTTTGGTATAAGGCTATTGAACAATGATACTTTTTGTACTACCGAGATTTTCAGGAGGGGGTGCAGAACGAGTTACATTAAATTTGCTAGTTGAGCTTTATAATCGTGGCCATTCAGTTGGAGTCATTGTTTTTGATAGGGGTGGGCCACTATCACATATGGTGTCAGACAATATACCAATTTATAATTTAGACACGCTTACATTGACACGCTCAATTGTATCATTAGTTAAAAAAATAAGACAATTAAAACCAAGAGTGGTTTTTTCTACTCTTGGCTATGTGAATGTAGCTATATTAAGCATTCGTTGGTTTTTGCCACAGAGAACAAAAATATGGATTAGAGAAGCAAATATGCCATCAATTAGTTTGCCTAGTAATCCTTACCCAAGATTAATGATATTTCTTTACCGGCTATTGTATAAAAGTGCTGATAAAGTAATTTGCACCTCAGAAAAAATGAGAGATGAATTTATTTTTAATTTTTTAGTCCCTAAAAATATAATAAAAATTTTACCAAACCCTATAGATGTAGATGCAATACGCTCATGTTCCTTTCCAGTAAAACGCTTTGATAAGGGAGGAGTGTGTTATGTAGCATCAGGCAGACTTGTTTACCAAAAAGGCTTTGATCGATTGTTACATTGGTTTGATAAATTAGAAAATAAAAAATCGACACTTATAATTTTAGGTGAAGGCGGTCTTAAGGGTGAGCTTGAATATGAGGCTAAATTGCTAAAAATCCAAGATCGTATTAGATTTTTAGGATTTTGCGATAATCCATGGCAATGGTATGCTGGTGCTGATGCTTTTCTGTTGTCATCTCGATGGGAAGGGATGCCCAATTCAGCATTGGAAGCTTTAGTTTGCGGGACTTTGGTTATTGCTACGGAAGAGTCAGGAGGCGTTAAAGAAATCATCGGACAAGGCAAGAGTGACAATATTACAGTTGTGTCAAATGAAAAGCAATTTATTGAAGCTATGGACAAGGTAGAAATTAAAGACAAAAGCTATAAATTTGATTCTTTATTGCCGAATAGATTTATAAAAAAAAATGTAATTTCTACTATTGAAAGATGGCTAAAATAATTTGCACAAGGTTGATTTTGTAATTAGTATTAAGGAGTATGTAAATGACAGTAAATCCAGATGATATATGGCGCAAAATTAAAATACTGGAGGGTAGAGATAAGAAATTAATTGATGAATTACGTGCTGCACTTATTAACAATATTGAGTTATCTAAGTTATTTGTTATCTTTAAATATGTAAAGCAACTTATAAAAGAAAATAAGTCTATTCGGATTTTTGATTATGGCTGTGGTGGAGGTCAGTTGCTTACTTATTTACGAGTTCTAGGATATACGAATTTAACCGGAATTGATGTGAAAAGCCAAGAAGAAATTGATAAATTAAATAAACTACACAGTAATATGGGTTTCGATACTTGTGTTTTTTATACTTATAATGGTACCTCATTACCATTTGATGATTCATCTTTCGATGTAATTATTAGTCAACAGGTGATTGAGCACGTTCATAATATTGAGAAATACTTTTTAGAGTGCGAAAGGGTATTATCACCCACAGGTAAAATTCTACTTGATTTTCCACACAGATTAGTGCCATTTGATACACATACTAGAATGTGGTTTGTGCATTATTTTCCTATTTCAGTAAGAAATTATTTTTACAATAAATACAGAAATAATCGTGCAAGTGATTACAGAAAGACATTAAACCTTAAATCAATGTTCTTTTACAACAAATTGCTTAACAATTCATTTTCAACAATTGTAAATATGACTAGTGACAGAATTAAAGACTTTACATATCGAGGTCATTATGAAGGCAATACTAAGCTTAGGATTTTTATCGATAAACTAGTAAATTTGCCAATAATTGGAGTATATCTGAGAAAGGTAATGTCCACTCTCGCTAATTCTACGCTGATTGTGAGTAAGTAAATTACATGTTATTTTTTTGTAGTATGAGGTATTAAATTGTGCAAGATAGAAAGGTAAAAATCTTACGTCAAGCTGATAAATTGGCAGAGAGTCGAAATCATTGGATTGAAAAGAATAGTTTTTTTTACAAAAACGACCGTTCATATATGCAATTTTTAGTTGGAGATGGTAAGCGTATTCTAGAACTAGGATGTGGCACAGGGCAACTTTTAAATGCTCTAAATCCATCTTATGGCATGGGGGTGGACATAAGTGCTAATATGGTTTCTGTTGCACAACAAAACTATCCAAATCTTGAATTTATCCAGGGTGATTTAGAGGATGAAAACCTCATTTCTTCATTGCAAGGCCCATTTGATTTTATCATTCTCTCAGATACAATTGGTTATTTGGATGA
>Ga0233430_1003549_pt1 | contig 15621 bp, 11 predicted proteins | sample SI_118_April2016_2_FD_179883 | JGI IMG/M metagenome (GOLD analysis project Ga0233430, IMG submission 179883) | Seawater microbial communities from Saanich Inlet, British Columbia, Canada - SI_118_April2016_150_MG | ecosystem: Environmental > Aquatic > Marine > Inlet | place: Canada: British... | reverse complement strand
GATCCTTTTTGTTTTGGGCTTTTTTATGATTGCTTTTAATCATACACGTTTCCAGAAGTTTAGAAAGCATGACAAAAATGCTTTACCTTTGGCGTGAATTTTTTAACTGTAGGAAATTTCCGTATTAAAGAGGAACCCCACTAAAATGCTTAGAAACATTGGTATCTTAGTATTGGTAATATGTTTTGTTGCTCCGGGATGTGCTTTCTTGAATAAGAAACCGGCAAAAAAACTTTTTACCAATACCGCGAAAACAAAGAAAGCTGAGAAATGGCAATGGAAAGTTAAAGATGGTAAGGCAAAAGCAGAACTAAAAAAAGGTGGTATTGATGTCGATATTCGATTTGACCAAATTGATTTGAAAGATGTGGTTAGCCTTTTAATGGGAATTGTCAAAGAGAATTATGTTGTTGTTGGTGATTTATCTGGTTCTGTAGATATTGAGATAAAAGGAAAATACAAGAGGCAAGAAATAGTAAAAATGGTTCGTACTATTGTTAATAGTAACGGTTATGAAATTACAAAAGATAGTGTTTTGTACAGGATCTATAGTATTGAAGATTTAGAAGATATAAGTATTAGAACGTTACCTGATGATTCGAATAGCGTTTATATATATCATCTTCAATATGAATCCGCTGGCAATGTTGTAGCCTTGTTAAAAGATGTATTTTCTGAATTGGAAATAACAGCGCATAGAGATGTAAATATGATTGTAATTAAATCTGGCGTTGAAGATTACAAAAAAGTAAGAGATGTTATTAAAAAAGTTGATAAACGGCCTAAACAGGTCCTTGTAGAATTTACAATAATGGAAGTAACCCTAACCAACGGATTAAAATACGGTGTAGAGTACTTTGTTCGTAAAAATCTTGATCGTGGTGGGAATGTATCTTTATTGCCTTCCGGTATTGTGTCAGGAGGTGGCAGTGTTGTTGGTGATGGAATTAAGGCTTTTACCTTTCATCGTGATTTTGATTCGTTTATAACGCTTTTAAGATCAGAAAGCAAAGTAGAGATATTGTCTAAGCCTAATGTATTGGTTCAGGACGGTAAGCAATCAACAATTAAAATAGGTCGTGAAGAACCGATTAAAACAGGGACTACTGTTTCTGCAAATGGTTTAGCATCGGAAACTATTGTATATAGAGATGTAGGAGTAATATTAAAAGTAAAAGTTGATGTTGAAGAGAATAACATTGTTAAGCTGGAGCTGAGCCAGGAGATTAGTGATGTAGCAACTCCTGTAGTAAATCCATTAATTGAATCACCATCATTTACTACAAAAGTTATTCAAATGAGTACACTAGTTAATGATGGTCAGCAGATTTATATTGGTGGCCTTATGGAGACGGTAGAGGAGAACAGAATTAAAAAAATTCCATTCCTTGGTGATATACCGTATTTAGGAAAAGTATTTAGATCGGAAGATAATGTTAAAACAAAAACAGAATTAATATTACTACTGTCGGTTGATGTATTAAATAAGGAAAGTGACTTTAAAAGGCAGAAGATCAAATATGTAAGAAAGGCTTAAAGATGGCTATTAGAATAATAGAAGGAAAGATAGGATCTGGAAAAACATATTATGCGGTTAATCATGTATTTAAAGAATATTTCAAATGGTGTGATAATAAAGATGCTTGGGTACAAAAAAATACCGATGTAGAAATAAAAATTTATACTAATATTAAGAAAATGAAGATTGGACATGACTTGGATTTAGCTATTAGGGACGCTGGAGGTTTAAATCCTTTTTTTACCGAAGACTATCAGGTACCGTTTTGTAATAACTGTAAAGTCATATATATTATTGATGAGGCACAGGGGAGCAAGTTATTCCATAGAAGATATAATGATACTGTAGTTTTTGATTACTTCCAGTTATCCAGGCATATGGGCAGTGACATTTATTTAATTACACAGGACACCCAATGCCTCGCTAAAGAGCTCAGGTCGTTAGCTGAGTACCATATCGTAGCAGTTCCTAGAACCAAGTCTATTGGCAAAATGTTTACATACAAATTTTATTCTGGTAAGGATCATTTTAAGACTAAGAGAATAAGAAAAGATAATAAAGTTTTTGGTTTGTACAGGTCAATGATAGAGAAAGAAGCTGAAAAGATTAATAGTGCAGTGCTGAAATATATTATTATGTTTGTAGTAATTATCAGTCTTGCAGGAGTGATGTTTAAATTTATTTTTCTGAATGTGATTCTTGGTATGGGTAAAAGTGCTACTCAGGATCCAAAGCAGGAAATAGTGAAAAGTCTTCTTGATGATCCTATTAAAACTTCTGATGATATTAATAATGATGATATGTATAAAATTATTGGTATAGTCGGTAGCCACTACATTGTTAAGACACATAAAGGGTTAAAAAAAGTGAAGATTTCCGGTACTAAGAAGAAAAATATTAATGATGAAATAAGAATTGAAAAATTGTAGTTTTTTTAAACTTATTTAGGATTGGCACATTTCATGTACTTGTTTAAGTGTGAGAAGTGCTTCACTGAATACAGAACGAAAATTTTCAGCAGCCTTGTTGTAGTCTTAAACTTTATTAAGTTCAAGTGTTCTATTCCACTGCTTGCGCTCCCTGTAGAGAGTGAGGCGATGGGCAGCATATATGGCTCCAATTGCTACTATTATAGTGACGATTTCAGTGTAGGTCATATTATTGGTAATGTTTTATTTTTAAAGTAACAGGCCAGATTGACGATTCTACACCGCCCACTTCAACCCTTTAGACGCATACTCATATACTAGCTCATATGCCTTATCACAGGTTTTCTTGAATTCAATCCTGTTGTAGCTCTCCGGTAAATCATTATCTAATACATCCTCAATTGCACTTCTGACTTGTAATTGACTTTGGCTATCCTTGTACCAGTCCTGAACAAGGACCCTTGGATGCTCTTCCAATAATCTATGCAGTAAATCTTTTGACGCAAGCTTTACCCTCTTTTCCTCATCCTTAGTCATTTTGTCTTTTTTAAGAGTATCAAAAATTTCAAGCTCATCTTTTGATAAGCCTTCTCTTATATGGCGCTCATCTTCTTTTTTCAGGTTATCAGCAAAATCTACAAGATCGTCAAAATAGTTTTCTGTTGATGAGCTACCTGCATTATAGTTATCAATAATCTCCTGTAGTTTTTGTGCATAGTCAGTTCTTGTTGAGTTGTCCCGTAGCATCATTTCAAGCTTGCTCTCTATGAATGAGCGCAGATCAGCTATCTCTATATTTTTATACTCCTTCTCCTTAAACTCTTCCTTCAGTTTATCAAAGTCGATCTTGCTCAAATCCCACGTCTTCCCCTTCTGAATAATCTGAAATTCAGCCTGATGCTCCATTACTGCCTGTTTTTCATTGTCTGTTACCACACTCTGGTCCAGAAGGTCTGATATTTTCTGTTTAACCTTATCAATATCGGCTTGTCCTACAATGCTGTCAATTACACCACGCAGGTACTGAAATACAAAAACCAATGGGCGGGCGTTATCTGCTAAAATCTCAGGCTTGCATGCCTCATAAAGAGAGGATACCGTATTCTCGTAGACAAAGAACTGCTTCTTGTACTCATCTTTTTCAAGAAGCTTATTTGCAAAATCACTAAACTGTTCTATATTCTTAAACACCTCTATTGATGAAAGAAGTGCTTCTAGATCAATGTCGCGTTCCAGACAAAATACAGACCCCTGTTCAAGCGCATCATCAAGCAGATCAAAGAGGACAGATTTTTCCTGTACAGGTTCTTTCTCTTTTCCATCTTCACTTCCAAGGGCATAAACAGCCAGGGCCTTCTTCATATTTCTGAAGACATTATAATAGTCAATAATCTCTCCATTCTTTTTACTGACATCATTTATCTTATAAGAACAGACACGGTTTGCTCTGGCAATAGACTGCATCAATGTATGATCTTTCATCGGTTTGTCGAGGTACATTGTTGATACGGTTGGTGCATCAAAGCCTGTCATCCACATGGCACATACAAACACAAGCTGCAGTCTGTCTGCAGGATCCTTGAAGCGATATTCTATATCATGTCCGTTTTCGTCTATTGAATTAATCTTTATTCTATGCGGACGAATATCAATATTCTTTTTATCAAAGCGTTCTTCTTCCCCTGCCTCTTCACTTATTACAAGCGACATATCAACACTGCGCATATAATCACACACTTTCTTTAGTCTCGTTTTCTCCGCATCTGAAGATGCCTTTGATATTTGACCTATCTTTTTTTTAATTTCATCTTTCCATTGAAGTTCAACCTTCTCAAGCATTTTTACGGAAGTATACTTGTCTACAGAAACAACCATCCCTTTTCCCAGATAGCCCCTTCTGGGAAAATGATAAACAATATCTTTGGCAATCTTATCCAGCCTATCATCACGTTTAATTACCTCCATCTCAGTCGAAAAACCCTTTTCAAGCTTTGCCTGCTGATTGTCATCCAGGTTTTCATCTTCAAGTATCTGATAAAACTCTTCACTCAGGTTTTCGTTTTGGATAAGTACCTCAGGCACCCTCTTTTCATAGAATAGTGGTACAGTCGCTTCGTCATCAACCGATTGCGAAAAGTTATACTCACTGACATAGTCACCAAACCATGCGTTTGTCTTTCTCTTCTTTCCAAGAAGAGGCGTTCCGGTAAAGGCAAAATACTGAGCATTTGGAAGCCCTTTTCTCATATTTTCAGCAAGGGTCTTATACTGAGTGCGATGAGCTTCATCGACAATGACGATTATATCGTCACGGTCAGAAAGCAGAGGATACTCCTTCCCCTTGTCATAACGGAATTTATGTATGAGTGTAAAAACGAAGCGCATATTTCTGGAAAGAAACTCTCTCATTTCCGCACTGTTTTTAGGTTGAGCAGCTTCGTTCTTCTTAACCGTATCAGTGTTAAGGAAGTTGCGGTAGATTTGACCGTCAAGATCATCACGGTCTGTGATAATGACAAAGGTATAATTCCCGGCAAACTTCCTGAAAATCTTGCGGGAGAGAAAGATCATGGAAAAACTCTTTCCCGAACCCTGTGTATGCCAGAAAACACCAAGCTTTCCCTCTTTTCTCTCTCTGTCTGAAAAAGATACGATTGCCTTGTTTACGCCAATAAATTGATGGTTCTGTGCAACAATCTTGGCTGTTTCGTTGTGATATAAAATGAAGTTCTCTATATAGTCCAGCAGTTTATCCTTAGCAAGCAGACCGGAAACAGCCCTTTCCAGGCTTGTTCCTTCTCTCTCTAATTTTTTACGGTCTATCTTCTCCTTTTCATCATCTACACGGAACCAGTTGAAAAAGTGTTCCCATTCTGCACTGAAAGAACCCACCTTGGTTTCAATTGCATTAGAGAGTATACAGAAGGCGTTATATTTAAACAGTTGGGGTATGTCCTTTTTGTAATTGGTCATATTATCATCATAAGCATTTCTGACCTTAACATTGGAGTTTTTAAGTTCAATAAAGACAAGTGGAAGTCCATTGATGTAGATGATGATATCCGGCCTCCTTGGGTAACGTTCTCCCTTTATCCATAGCTGAGTAACAGCAAGATAATCATTGTTTTCCGGATTGTTAAAGTCAATCACTTTAACAGATTCGTGCTCTGTCCTTCCGTTTTCACCTTCGTATTCAACCGGAATACCGTTGCGAATGATATTATACACTTCACGGTTTGCAAGAACCGGTGACATTGCGTATCTGGGTTTAGCTAGCTGTGAAAGTGCGTCGTCTATTACATTTCCAGGTATGCCCTTGTTTAGTGAGACAGTCTTCTTTTTCAGAACTTCAGGAAAAACTACCTCTTGCTTGGTGGAACGATTAGAACCATCATTCAGGTTCTCAACATCTGCTGTAAAACAATTAATGGTCTCATAGCCGAGTTTGTTAGTCAGAACCTTGACAATGGCTTTTTCTATCTGATCTTCAGAGATGAAATTAGGCAGCTTCCGCCTCCTTCCCTTCTGTAGGATCAGTATTATTCAATCCCGGTGGAGAAACGATGTCCAGTTTTTCTATATCCAGCTTGCCACTAATGAGACGGGGGAGGTTGAGATCACGAGACTGCATCAAATTTTCATTTGCTGATTTTAAATTTAATACTTCATCAAAAATGGGCAAATATAATTTATTAAATTCTTCTATAATTTGTTTTGATTTAGGAAGGCATATCAACATTCTTAAAATAAAGTCTTTGTTTGCATGGGGAATTGCTGACCCCGTGTTATTGAAAATAATAGTTTCGTGATTAGCTTTTAAGTAGCCATGCAAAACAAATTTATGCCTTTCGTCAGTTCTTATTACAGATAAAGTAGACCCTACTGCACCAGATATGCCATTAAACACAAGCCCAGAACGTGCTCCATCCATTAGCATTAATGTCTCCGTTTTAGAACAGTATATCATATTGCTTTCATTAACATACTTAACACTATTACCCTCAATGAATTCAATATTTATATAAGGATAGAAATCTATGTTAAAATCAATATAAAGATGTTTTGGGTTTTTGCCCTTCTCAAACCTAAAAATATCCGATAGTCGATGGAAATCCCACCCCTCAGGTATACCTTTTACTATCTTCACCTTCTTATGCCCGGGAAAGCGCATACGCACAAACCACTCGCGGTAGATCTCCTCGGCCATCTTTTCCAGAATGGCAATACGGCGGCTGTTGTTTTCAATCAGTTCATCGTACGCAGAGAGGACAGAGGCTATTTTCTTCTGGAGAGGAAGAGGGGGAAGATAAAAAGGGAAACGGAATATAGAATCAAGGGTAATACTTGCCTGGTTTGCTGCACCTTGTGCAGTATTTATTATATAACCTTTAAAATTGTTTGACTTTAAGAGATAAAATAAAAAAATATTGTTAATTTTACTACTTGGATAGATAACAACAGCATTTTGATTAAGTAATGAATTATTTAAAATAGATGGAACCTTAATCACTTTGCCGACAACAGATGCAGGATTATTTGGCCATGAACCAACAGTTTGAATAATTACATCATTTTTGTTTAATCTATATCCATGCTTTTCCTTTGCAATTTTATGCGAAACATAAACAAGACCATCTAGTTCAATAGAATTTTCTGTGAAATTTGTAACCTTAACAACAGGAGTTCCTTCTTCTTGAAACCAATTACTTTTAAATGCAAAGCCCTTTTTATGATTTACGTTTGGACCTAGTATTTCTTCAGACCAATCCTTCATTCTTCCCCCACAATCTGACCAATATTTTCACCGATAATTTTCTCAAGATTTCTTGCTTCTTTATTCAAGGTTTCCAGTTCATCATTAAACCCCACAATTTCGGCAATAAACTCCTCTTCGGTTTTGCCATCCTCTTCAATCACAACGCCTACATATCGTCCTGGATTGAGAGAATAGTCCTGTTCTTTTACTTCGTCAATTGTAGCCAGTTTACAAAGTCCTGTAACATCATTATATTTGGCATCTGGAAAACGATTTTGTAACCAGTTAGCATGTGCAAAGAAATACTCTGTTTCCTTTACTTCTCTATGCAGCTCTTCCAATCCTATTTTCAGTACTTTTAAGTCTTTCTTATTAAACGCTGAGTCTGTCGAAGCATCTTTTTCAATATGACGCACTTCTTTATCAACCGTTTTAAGTAACTGATGCAGATTCTCAAAAAACGGCTTTACCTGCTGAGCAATCTTAATCTGTTCTTTATTTGACTTATCAATATTGTCAGCAGAATAGGTTTTTTCATATTTCTGAAATTCTCCTAACAATGCCTTCGCACTGTCGATAACAGAAGGAAAATCCGGAATGTTCTTTACTTTGTATTCTGCCAGAAATTCTGTAACTTTCATTGATACATCTTTAAGGGAAGAACCGTTCTCTTTCAGTCGTAAAAATCCATTTTGAAAATAGCTGTGAATAAGTTCAACATAGCTTTCTCTGTTGCCTTTATGGAGTCGACTGATAACAGCAATATTCTGCACCTGTTCCTCGGAAAATTCGCGATGAGCCCTGTCAATCGGGGTAAAGATGTTCCTGGCATCGATAAATAAAATCCTGTCATCAGTTTTGGCTTTATCAAAAAACCAGAGGGTTGCCGGCAAGGTTACCGTATAAAACATATTTGAGGGCAGAGTCAACATTCCGTAAATCAGATTATTTTCTATAAGATTTTTCCTAATATCTGCTTCACTGTGCCGTGCGTCACTTGCCGAGTTGGCCATAACAAGTCCAGCCCGTCCATCCTTTTTTAAAGAAGTAGCAAAAAGGTTAATCCAGAGATAATTTCCGTTAGGACATGTCTCATCACCTTTCTTCTTTGTCTTTGATTTGTTACGGGGAATGCCGTATGTGTTAAACCTCTTGTCCTGCTCCACTTTTCCAAGATTAACGTCGTCCACATTAAAGGGAGGATTGGCCAGGACATAGTCAAATTTGCCAAAGCTTTTGTGAGGATCCTCGTAGTAGGTAATGGACTGCTTTATATCACCGCGAAGTCCGTTAACGGCAATATTCATCTTCGCCAGTTTAACCGTCTCCAGTGTCTTCTCCTGTCCGTAAACAAAGAGACTAGTATCTGCTTTTTTCGAATTTGTTCTTTGCTCTACAAAATGGGCAGACTGCACAAACATCCCGCCGGAACCACAGGCCGGGTCAAAGACTGTACCGTGATGAGGCTCAATGATTTCCACCATCAGGCGTACTACAGAACGTGGTGTAAAGAACTCTCCTCCACCTTGCCCTTCTGACAGTGCAAACTTGCCAAGGAAATACTCATAAATCTGACCGAACATATCGCCGGTAGTATCTTTAGGTATATCAGCAAAGTTCTTTAATAATTGCATCGGAATAACCCGGTATTCAGGTTTTCTTACCAAACGGAAGTATTCATCCTGAGGAAGTACGTCCTTTAATTCAGGTTTATACTCTTCAATAGAAACCATTGCTTCTTTTATTGCCTTGGCAATATCTTCTTCTTCAGGCAGATTGAGAAGATATTCATATCGTGCCTTTTTCGTCAGGAAAAAACCGCATTTCTCAATAGCTATTTTAGAAAGAGGTTTCTCTCTTCTGCTTCCCTTAAGCTTTTTATATTCCCTGTTTATTTCATCCTCAAACTGGCTATACTTATTATCAGCAAATCGTAGGAATATCAAACCAAGTACCGGAGTAGAATACTCGGAAGACTTCAAGTCAGAGTTTGCACGCAACGTATCAGCCGTCTGCCAGAGATTATTTTCAAGCTTTTTTAATTCTTCTGAATTCATGTTAAATCAGTCTTTCCTTTTATGTTATTTTTCTGTTTATTATCAGAATGATGAACGAGACCACTATAGACAACAATTATCACTTCCTGAAGCAAACCTATCTCTTTATAACCCAACGCCCTTCCCTCAAATCCCCCTAGCTCCTGCTCACTAATATTGTTTATCTAAACCAATGACGATTATCGCTCAACCCCTTTAACATAGTACGTACCGCTCCCTTTTCCCTTCCGGATAAGATGACGGGCTTTAATCGCACGGTTGAAAAAGGCAATCACTTGGTCGTAACCGAGACCACTAGCTGCCCTTAGTTGGCGGTTACGGATGCTTTGGTGCTGTGCCACGTATTCAACTGCAATTTGCAAGCAGCGTTCGTAATCGTCATTCGACAAGTTTGTTCGTGAAGGCGACTCGTTCATTAATAGCTCTTCCTTTCCAGATTGTTCCTAATCTTGCCCTGTAAGGGCAATGATAGACAACCAAATTGATGTTATCATAGAATCGTTTTTTTAATAACCTTTCATCTGGCAGAGTATATCTGTGTAAAATTAAACTTTACAAGTTGTATTTGTAGAGGCTATAGCCTCCAATAGCAATTCTTGATCTTTAATCCCATCAATTTTCTTCTCTCTCCAGATATTGTTAGCTTAAAGTTGTTTTACTCGTGTAGCAAACACTTTGTAAAATAATTCTAGTTTAGATAAAAGCCATTCATGTTGTCCTGGCCATTTATTTCTTTCTCTATTAATTCTTTTTCTTTCATTCGAATATTGCAATTTAATAACTACAGTCAATTGCCTACTTCTTTTACACGGATCCAATCGTTTGCCAAATGGGCAGGCCTGACCTTAGCTTTTTTTAGGTATGGTTATTTTTTTATCTAATCTACCAGATGCTAACTCGGTTGTTGAATAGATAAGTTGCGCAACCATAACGGCACCAACCATGACGTTGATGACAGGTATACTAAATAGCAAGGCAAGAGCACCAATTTTGATCGCTTTTTTACCGGCAGCCATTCCAGCAAGTAACTTAAAGCGTGAATATGATATTTGACCAGCTTTATATCTTTTCCATAACTCCCATATAACTATAGCTACTGATGCTAGTGCTAGCATAGGGAAATATGATGATAATGTTTCCACATCATCATGGTGAATTAGTTTATCTACAAAATCCTCTACTTGAGTGGTAACTTGAGCATTCTCAATACCTGAACTTTCTATACCCATTTTATCTGCAAGCTCTTCGGTGACAACAATCTCACCATCAGGGTGTTGTTCAATCCATTGAGTGACATATGATTTATCATCGGTAGCTTTTAACTGTACAGCCCAGTACTCCCCAGAGGCTTCATCAAATAGCTGCACATCATAGCCGGGATGATTAGTGTCAGGATAAAGACTCGCATAAATTGAATCGCCATCTTCATTTTCTAGTTTTACAAATTCCATTTCATGTGCAATACCCTTTACATTACTGACCAACCCAGCAATTCGATTGGGATCGTAACTACTTAGTATGTCACCTATTTCATCTACATCAGAATATCTGAAATCTTCAGCAGAACGTCTTAAAGCCGATAGTATCACATTGTTTTCTTCGTTAATCTTAAACCCTGTCTTACGAGCCAAATCAACTAAGCAAGCAAGTATAACTGCCTCATCAAAATTATTTTTCAAATATCTAACGCGTGGGTTTCTCGTATTTTTATCACCATTCCCTTTCATGCCCTTTCTATATTCCTTACCTTTCGCCATTCCCTCCTTTTTTACGTTTGCCCAGATATTTTTGATTTCCTCGGGGCTTAGCTTTATTCCCTTTGCTCTTGCAATAAAAAGACAATCTAGCACCTTACCAATACCGTAGGTTAGCCCATAAACTAGCGGTATAGTTGTGAAACCTGCAAAAAATGGAAGTCCAACCTTATATAGACCAAGAGCAACTTGTTGTGCAACCATTCCCAACCCGATTACTTTCAATAAATCTGTTAATATTTCCATCACTGAAGCTTTGGACATAGGAACACCGCGCACTGCCGCCAGACGTTCCGCCATATATGATTGGATAGAGGTGAGTACGAATATATCTGCAAATGGAATAGGTTGAACAGCAGCACCTGCACACGTTGCAGAAAATATGGTAACTATCCGGTTTGATTTTTCATCTGCCGATAAATCATCACGAGATTCAATATCAGTAAGATTACGAGAAATCTTTTTTTTTAATGCAGATACAAAATCATGATTACCATTTGAATTAGAATTTTTCATAATCTTTTTTGTTAAGCCAACCACCACAAATTTACATTTGCATGTTTACGTATTGTTCACTATATATATCAGGAATTATTACGACTATATATTTAGTCAGTCTTATCTAATCATGATGGAAGCCTTGAATTTCTTAATATCAACATAGTTGCTGAGGTGAAGAAAGTGAATATAGATTTCAAAGGCCTCTTCACCAATATCTGCTTTTAGCTCATCAAGCATGCATGGTTCTCTTCAAGAGGACTTTCACATATATGGTAAAGGTGGCTCTTCAACACACGTTAATCCTTTTTTAATAAGTATGCCCTTAATCCCCCTCGGTATAAGGGGGCATTCCAACACCACCACCACACTTACAGTCAAATGACAACCCTTGTTCATGCGGCATTAATGAATGGGATTCACAAACCCATATACTACCAGTGTCCCACTTTTTGCCCCTTGCGTAATTTTCCAATTCATTAAGCCAATCTAGCATCTCTTTTCTGCGTTCTTCTGACTCCATTTGCTCCTCCGTTAAAAATATCTAACAACTAATCAAGGTGACTGGTGTTACTCCTGCGATTGTTATTGGCATGTCAGCCAGCCATTTTATCCTGAACAGTTAGATAGATCATCAATCTAAAACAATCTCATCTGTTTCCTCTTCTGATTCAATTTCAAGTAGTTTAATTTGAGGTAGGGATGCACCAATTATTCCGTGTATATCTCCATACATGCTTGCGGTATTAGAAATAACCAGTTCAATCTGTTTCTCTCTCTTTGCCCAGATCTTTGTAAAGGCCTTTTTCTCTTTTTCCAGGTCATCTTTCATGTTCTTAAAAGCCTCTACGATTGCCTCCACTTTCTGCTTGAACTCAGCACCGGACAGATAATTATAAACAACCTCCATTTTTCCTTTTTTACCAACTGCTGCCATTTTCGTATTTGTAACCTCAATCAAGCCTATTCTGATTGCTGTTGCAATACCAACCATTGACGCATAATCAGTAACCCAGACACCATTTACATGCCCAAAGCCTTTTACATCCTTAGGCATGGCTGTTGTTAGTATGATCGCAACTTCACCTTTAATCATTCTCTGATCTTCCTTTAGCTTAGAAATCCAACCATCACTCCACGCCTTTGTACGTTTTGTCTCCCATACAATTGTACCGCAATACTGCCCTGACGGGTTATGAACTTTCTGCAAAACATCAGCACCCTTTATACCCTTTGGTACCGGTTCGATATGATCATGCAGAAAACATGTTCTTAGTATATTCTCTACCTCAAGCTCCAGTACTTCACCCTGAGTCTGCTGAGAACCCTGCTCTGATTTCCTCTTCAAGTCATCAATCTGTACTACCATTTCATTGATTTTTTTATCCTTTTCCGCATCTTTTAGGCGTTGTTTCTCTTCAAATTTTTTAGCAGCTTCTTCATATACCTTCTGACGTTCATCATCTATTTTACGGCCTACCACTAGATCCATGGATTCTTTTTCTTTCAAAAGCTCACGTTCTTTCTTCCGAAATTCAATCTCCTGGCTACGAAACATCTTCAGGTCATCTGCATTTTCTTTCAACTGTTCCTTCATGTCAGAAATCTCAATTTCCACAGAGCCCAATGCGTCTTTCTTTGCTTTTTCCTGAAGTACCTTCCTTTCTAGCTTTGCTCTATTTTCAAATTCTTCTTCTTTTGCTTCATACTCCTGCTTCAAAGCATTTTTCACCTCTTCGATCTCATGCGTATGCTCTCTTTTAAACCTTTTTTCAATATCCTGTGATATTACCTCTGTCAATTCGAATGAATCACCACAGTTTGGACATTTGATTGTTTCTTTCATTTTGTTAATCTTAAACAGGTTTTCACGTTGGTAACAATTACAATCCCAAAGACCGTCATCTTCATTTCTTTTCCGGTTCGATCACAATTTTTATAATATAATACAAAAGGATATACCCTATCGCCTTAAAGATACTGACAATAATATCGACATGAGACCAAATTATCCAAGCTACTGGAATTAGAATTATAAGAGTAATAACCAATTTCTTCATATTTCTTTTACAATACAATACTCTAATTATGACAAATGAATCTGATTAACAAGTCAGTAATCTTTCCTAGTATATCTATAATATAGAAACTATCATACATCTTGATTTACTACTTTTTTGAACCATAGAAAAAGATCAAGGAGTGCGTATGCTATTGTATGTACTGTATATTTTGACACAGAACTGTCTTGTTTCCGGTTTACTGTGTGGGCTCCAAAATCGCTACATACTGTATAAACAGCATAAGCGAAATCATTCGTTTTCTTATCTACGCAGCTCCCTTCTCTTAAATGCTTAAGAATATCTCTGACCGTTACATCACCTCCAATATATTCTGTAGGAACAAGGTCTGGTTTTCTTTTGTTCAGCTCTATATATATTTTCTCCTGTAATCGTCTGATACATGCCAGATTGTTGTTGATTTGAGTCTTGTCTGATACGTTTAACGTGCTTAAACAATTTATTAAAGCATCTTCTGTATCGGCATCAAAGTACTCTTCCGTTATCTCAAATATATCCTTGTATTTATTAATTGTTTTTACCCTATCCAGCTTGAGTGCTTCTTCCTTAAGAAAAAATAACATTTCTTCTTCATCTCTTCCCTTAGAATAAACTTTTTTATGTTTAAATAATTCACTTAGATTCTTATATTGGTCAGGCTCACCTGTGAGAATAACAACTGGAAGATGTGATGCATCTCTAGCAAAAAAATCAAGAGCTTCTGTAATAAAACTGCTTTTGGCAACTTCATCATCCTTACCTGTCATACAAACGACATCAAGTATAACCCCTGAAAGTTTTCTGGCTTTACTGCTTTTCAGAAATAATTGTCCATCCTCAAGGTTATCCTTGTGTGTCAATAATATTTGAGATCTTTGTGCATCTTCATGTAAAGACTCAACATATTTTGTATCGTCATCTATAATCAGCATTTCTAATGGTCTTGCCATTTTATATAAACTCCTTTGGTATTGTAATTCTAAAATGTACTGGATTCTTATCCCGTATAATCTCTAATGAACCATCGTGAGCATCTATAACTTTTCCTATCCATGCACCACCCAACCCTTCTCCGTTACTATTTCTACTTTTCTTCCCAAAAGACATAAATTCATTCTCAGTCATACTGGGCGGAAAAGGATTACCATTATTAGTATAGTCTATAATTATCTCTTCCTCCATTTTGTCTTCGTGGATTTCAAACCTTAGTTCGGGGTCAACAATGTCGCCTGAAAAAGCATGTACCTCAGCATTTCTAATAATATTGTTAATTGCCTCAATAAATGATTCAACATGTAGCGATACTTCCAACGCTTTATCCTTACATTCAATAGTTATTTTATACGGCTTGTTTTCATATGAAGGCATGATATTGCTTTCAAACAAATCAGCAATTGCAGTCTTCTGAAATTCGTTTCTTTTAATTTCTCTGGTTACTATATCCCTTGCACTATCAAGAACGTTGGTTATCTGGCATAAGCCCTCAAGTGCTATGTTTATTGTCTCACGAGCTGTTTTTTTTGTCCCATCTGATCTAACAGACACCTCCTTGTCTAGTAACCCTTTCTTATTTAAGAAGCCAAAAATAGTCCTTAATGGAGAACCAACAATATTAATCTTAGGTTTAATATCATGTGCTAAATGCCGCACAATCTCGAATTCAGCTTCCTGTTTTTTCTCAGAAATACCCAGTCTTGTTTTAACTGCTTCAAGTTTATCCTTTTCGACTTCTAATAATAATAATTTTTGCTGGTTTATAGATCTACGCTGATCTTCTATTGACTTGAAAACTGGTATTACAATTAGATTGAAACTTTTCAAAGCTATTCTTGGAATCCCACCAGATCCAATAATATATATTTCAAACTGTTTTATGACTATCGGATTGTATAGCTGATAGTATAGATATTCAATATCAACAGTTTGCTCATTTGGAGTAATTGCTACAATATTATGCCCAATTAACACACCTGGATGTGTATTATGATAGTTACCATCCTGGTCAGGCTCGCCTTTATAGGCTGTTTTAGGATCAAAAATAGTAGGCT
>Ga0233430_1003546_pt1 | contig 15659 bp, 13 predicted proteins | sample SI_118_April2016_2_FD_179883 | JGI IMG/M metagenome (GOLD analysis project Ga0233430, IMG submission 179883) | Seawater microbial communities from Saanich Inlet, British Columbia, Canada - SI_118_April2016_150_MG | ecosystem: Environmental > Aquatic > Marine > Inlet | place: Canada: British... | reverse complement strand
ATTGTCTATAATTTACCGAGCCCAGCCCCCTCTCCGCCGACAACGCAAAACTGGCTCGGCACCGATGATCAGGGCCGCGATGTTGTCGCGAGGTTGATCTATGGTTTCCGAATTTCCGTGCTGTTTGGTCTGATCCTGACCATTTTGAGTTCAATCATCGGCGTTGCTGCCGGTGCGTGGCAGGGCTATTTCGGCGGCATAACGGATTTATTGTTCCAACGCTTCATGGAGATTTGGTCTGGGCTACCCACCTTGTTGCTTTTGATTATTTTGGCGAGCCTGTTTGTGCCAAGCTTTTGGATGTTACTCGGCATATTGCTGCTGTTCAGCTGGATGTCTTTGGTCGGCGTCGTTCGGGCAGAGTTTCTCCGCGGTCGGAATTTCACCTATGTTATGGCGGCCCGCGCTTTAGGTGTTTCCAATCGCAAGGTGATGTTCAAGCACATCCTGCCAAACGCCATGGTCGCGACCATCACCTTCTTGCCGTTCATTCTATCTGGTGCCATCACCAGCCTGACCGCGCTTGATTTCTTAGGCCTCGGACTGCCACCGGGCTCGGCCTCCTTGGGTGAGTTGCTCAATCAGGGTAAAGCCAATTTGCAGGCACCGTGGCTCGGCATCTCATCCTTTATCGTCATCTCGCTGATGTTGAGCTTGCTGATCTTTGTCGGTGAAGCGGTGCGCGATGCGCTTGATCCGCGCAAGACGTATCGGAATTGATGCAATGAGCACACTTCTCAAAGTTAGCGACCTCTCGGTCAGTTTCGGCAAAGGCGACAAAGAAGTTAAGGCCGTGCAAAACGTTTCGCTTGAAATGAAGCGCGGCGAAACGGTGGCCTTGGTCGGAGAATCAGGCTCAGGCAAATCCGTAACGGCGCTCAGCGTTATGAAACTGCTGCCCTATCCATTGGCCTGGCACCCGCGTGGCAGCATTGAATTTGATGGCCAGGAAGTCATGCAGGCGAATGAAAGCCAGATGCGCGCCATTCGCGGCAATCGCATTTCAATGATTTTCCAAGAGCCCCTGACCTCGCTCAATCCGCTGCACAATGTCGAAAAACAAATCAGCGAAGTTCTGCATCTCCATAAAAACATGTCGCCGGTGGCGGCCCATGACCGGGTTGAGGAACTGCTTGATTTGGTCGGCATGCCGGAAGCCAAGTCGCGCCTCCACAGTTTTCCGCATGAATTCTCCGGCGGCCAACAACAGCGTATTATGATTGCGATGGCGCTCGCCAATGAGCCCGAACTGCTGATCGCCGATGAGCCTACAACCGCGCTGGATGTAACAATCCAGGCACAAGTCTTGAAGCTATTGAAAGAACTTACCCAAAAACTTGATATGGGCCTGCTGATGATTACCCATGATCTTGGCATCGTGCATCGCATGGCGGACACTGTCTATGTGATGAATGAAGGCCGGGTGGTCGAGCACAATCAAACCAAGGAATTGTTCGCCAAGCCGTCACATGACTACACCCAGCATCTGCTTTCCGCCGCCCCCAAAGGCCGGCCTGAGCCGCTCAAAGAATACGCCCATGAAGTGCTCAAAGCCGAAGATGTCCGGGTCTGGTTCCCGATCAAACGCGGCGTCATCAAACACGTTGTCGGGCACATCAAAGCGGTCGATGGCATATCGATGACCCTCTTCGAAGGTCAGACAATTGGTATTGTCGGCGAATCGGGCTCTGGGAAATCGACTTTAGGCCGCGCTCTTCTGCGTCTCGAATCGAGCAAAGGCTTGATCGATTTCATGGGCCATCAGGTGCAAAATTATGGCTGGAAAGCGATGCGACCGCTCAGGCGTGAGATGCAGATCGTTTTCCAAGACCCGTTTGGCTCAATGAGCCCGCGCATGTCGGTTTTTCAAGTCATCGAAGAAGGCCTGCTGGTCCACAAACTCGGCGAGACTTATGAAGACCGCCGCAAGCTGGTTGCCGATGTCTTGGAAGAAGTTGAGCTCGATCCCGAAACCATGGACCGCTACCCGCATGAGTTTTCCGGTGGTCAGCGTCAGCGCATCTGCATCGCCCGCGCGCTGGTCCTTAAACCTCGCCTGATGGTCTTAGATGAGCCAACCTCCGCCCTGGATATGTCGGTGCAGGCGCAAATTGTTGACCTTTTGCGCGCCCTCCAGCTAAGCCACAAGCTCAGCTATATCTTTATCAGTCACGATTTAAAAGTCGTGCGCGCCCTGGCTCACGACATCATCGTTATTCGCCAAGGCATCGTTGTCGAAGCCGGAAAATCAGATGAAATTTTTGATGCGCCGAAGGAAGCCTACACCCAAGCCTTGATGAAAGCTGCCTTCGAGATTGAAGCCGATGACAGCGGTGTGGTTTCTAGTTGAGGCTTAAAACGTGAAGTCAGGAGCATAATACGCGATGCCAACCAGCGCGCCGCCGAGCAAAATACGGTAAATTACAAACGGCGTAAAGCTTGCCCGGCGCAGCCACACCATCAAAAGTGAAATAGCGATAAGAGCGAAGAGGAACGCCAACCCGGCAACGGTCACGGCGTCGTTGAGTAGAACCGGATCGCCCGATTTATAGAGCTCATAGCCTTTTAGCACTCCGGCACCAATAATCGTTGGAATTGACAGCAACAGCGAAAAGCGGGCTGCGTCTTGACGCTCAACGCCTAAGAACCGGGCCGCCGTCATGGTGATACCGGCCCGACTGGTGCCCGGCACCAGGGCAATTACCTGCATGAGGCCAATGAAGAAAGCCCCACCAAATGAGATGTGCTCCATTTGGCGGACGGTCATATTCATCTTATCTGAAATATAAAGTAAAATACCAAAGCCGAGGGTCGCCCAGCCAATGACCTCCAGGGTTCTGAGATCGGCGCCCATATATTTGTTGACCAAGAAGCCGGCAACAATGACCGGCAATGTTGCCAGTACCAATTTCAAAAATAACCAATATTCAGGATCGAAACGCCGCCGATTGGCAACCTGGCCGAAAGTGCGTATGAGTGCGCCGGTCATGCCGATCATATCGCGCCAGAAATACAGCATCACAGCCAACAGCGTGCCAACATGGACGGCAACATCCATCAACAAGCCCTGATCAGCCAGCCCGCCTAATTTAGGCACTAAGATCAGGTGACCCGAGGAAGAGATCGGCAAAAACTCAGTGATGCCCTGAACGGCGGCGAGGATAAGAATTTGGGTAAAAGGCACGTCTTTGAAACTCTACATTTTTGGTCGTTCGGTAAACTCGTTCTAAGAAATAACCGGTGGAGTGCTAATTATTCATTAAATGAATATTTTTAATCCCATCGCTTTTATCGGCATATTCTTGAGGCTTTTTCTACTATCCCTGTTTACCTTGTTCAACTGGCAATATACTAAAGAGATATGCGAACACTTTATCATCTTTGGCTCTCCCCTTTCTCGCGCAAGGTACGTCTTGTCCTGGCAGAGAAAAACCTCGACTTTCATATGGAGGTCGAGCAAACCTGGGAGCGGCGGCGCGAATTTCTAGCCCTTAACCCGACCGGCGAAGTGCCTGTCTTGGTTGAGCCAGATAATACCGTGCTCGCCGATTCCATGGCGATCTGTGAATATCTCGAAGAACAAAGTCCCGAGCCCAATCTGATCGGCAAACGACCTTATGACCGGGCTGAGGTTCGGCGGCTGGTTGCCTGGTTTGATCAAAAGTTCAATCTCGAAGTGACCGACAAGCTGGTGAATGAAAAAGTTATGAAGCGATTCTTAGGCTTGGGCGAACCCGATAGCCGAGAGATTAGAGCAGCGCAGGCTAATATCCACACTCATCTCGACTACATTACTTTTTTAACCGATCGCCGGTTCTGGCTGGCGGGCGAGCAAATGACGCTGGCTGATATTGCCGCTGCCGCCCACATCTCAGCGGTGGACTATTTGGGCGATGTGCCGTGGGCCGATCACAAATCGGCCAAGAACTGGTATGCCCGAATAAAATCGCGGCCCAGCTTTCAAGGTATTTTGGCGGACGCCATCCCAGGTCTGCTGGCCCCTAAGCATTACGCAGATCCGGATTTTTAAGGTTAATGGGTAAAGTGATGAAATGAAAAAATTGAAACACTCCCCTATTTTAGGAATAATGGCTGTCGCTCTGCTAGTGAGCCTTTCCTGCGCCAGTTTTGCCGATGAAAGTGATAAGCACATCGGCAAAGGTGCTGAGACACTGCCATTATTTGATGCCCACATTCACTACAAGGAGCCAGCCTGGGGGCCTTTTCCGCCGGCGACCATTTTAGAACTGATGGATAAAACCGGTGTCGCGATGGGCTTGGTTTCATCGACCCCTGACGACGGCACCATTAAGCTCTGGAAATATGCACCCAACCGGATCGTTCCGGAACTTCGCCCTTATCATGGTCAGGCTGGCTCTTCGAATTGGACCAAAGCACCCGGTATGCTCGACTATCTGGTGAAGCGGTTAAACGATTTTCCGCACCAAGGCATTGGCGAGTTTCATCTGCATAGCATCGACCCTAACGATAAGCCTCTACTGCGCAAGATTGCTGACCTAGCAATAGAAAGAAACATTTTTATTCATGTTCACTCCGGGAAAAAACCGGTTGATCTGCTTTTTGCGTTAGAGCCAAAGCTCAAAATAATTTGGGCTCATGCCGGCATGTCTGAGCCGGCGAAAACTGTTGAAGATATGATGGCACGCTACAAGACGCTCTATGCCGATACGTCTTTTCGCGAAGGCGGTATTTTAAATTCGCAAGGCTCGATTGAGCCAGCTTGGCGCAAAGTTCTGGAGCACTTTTCAAACCGCTTCATGGTTGGCTCTGACACCTGGGTCAACGCCCAATGGGAAAACTATGAGCAAATTATATCGATCAATCGAAAATGGTTGAGCCAGTTTTCACGCGAGAATGCCGAAAAGTTTGCCTATAAAAACGCTGAGCGTCTATTTGGTCGGCCGGTCAAGAAAAACCTAATCGGCCGGCGCTAGTTGGGCGCATCCAAGCGCGCAAGATTAGCCCGCGCCAGCCGCGCGGTTTCGCTTTTGGGCGACAACTTTATGACCTTGAGCCAATCGGCCTTGGCGCCTTTTTTGTCTTTCAAAATACGGCGTAGAATGCCGCGTTCCAGCAATCCTTCCAGATGGTCGCCGTCAATCGAAAGGGCACGACCAATATCAATAACAGCACTCTCGCTTTGATCAAGTTGGCGTTTGGCGCTGGCCCTAAAGACCAGAGCATCGACCATGTTCGGCTCATTGTCCAAAACACGATCGAGATCTTTTAAGGCGCCCCCAAAGTCTTTTCGCAAGGCGGCAACCTGAGCTCGATCAACGTAGTGATTCTCGTTTTTTGGATCCTGCTTGATCGCTGCCGTCAGCACCCTATCAGCTTGGCGGAGATTGCCGGCCAACAGCCAGGCCTGACCAGCTTGACCCAACAAAGATGCTTTGAACTCTTTCGGCGCACGCATCTCTCTGGCCAATGTCTCCAGCCGGTTGGCAGCTTCTTTAAATTGCTTCAAACTCATCAGGGCGGCCGCGATGCAATGCCTTGCCGCATCTCCGCCCCCTGATCCTATCCACGCCGTCGCCATATCAAATCCGGCTCGCGGTTTCGATGTCGCTAATTTCATGCAACGCGCATATTCCTTCGCTGCGTTTATTTCCTTTGCGGCACCTGGCGGCACCAATAAAAGCAGTGCGACGGATATTAAAAAAGAGTACTTTTTGATCATGACGACAATCATAAGAGCAATTGGTAAAAAAAGTCTTTTTTGTTTTGGTCCGGGCTATTCGGTCAAAGTGATCGCCCGCGCGCTCATCGATCAAAATTGGACGGTCTTTGGCACTTTCCGGAAAAAAGACGACGCCCGGGCCCTTGCTGCCTTGGGAATTGAGCCGGTGCCGTTTGAGGATGCTCTCGATAAGCTTAACGCCGCTAGCGCTATACTTTCTTCCATACCCCCCAATGTCGATGGGGATCCGGTGCTGGCACATTATGGTGGGTTATTGCGAGAGCTCAGCGACACACACTGGATTGGCTATTTGTCGACCACTGGGGTTTATGGCGATACCGGCGGTGCGCTGGTTGATGAAACCGCCCCGCTCAACCCGTCAAATGATCGCAGCCATTGGCGAGCGGCGGCTGAAAAGAGCTGGCTTGAGATATCTGCTCATGTGTTCCGGCTTGCCGGTATCTATGGTCCGGACCGATCTTCACTGAGCCGGTTAAAATCAGACCTGAAAAAACGGATAGATTATCCCGGCCATCTGTTCTCCCGCATCCATGTCGACGACATCGCCCAAACGATCTTAGCGTCCCTGAACCATCCAAATCCCGGCCAAATTTATAATCTCAGCGATGACGAGCCGGTCGAGCAGCAAGTGGTTGAAGCTTACGCCGCCTCACTGCTGGGCATCGATCCACCGCCGCTTGTCGCGTTTAATGAAGCGGTCAAAGACATGTCACCGATCGCCCAAACCTTCTGGCAGGACAATCGCCGTATTGATAATTCAAAAATTAAAAATGAATTCGGGATTAAATTGATCTACCCAAGCTATCGCGAAGGCTTAAAGGCCATCCACCAAAGCACTGAGAACACGGGTTAGACGTTCCAGATCGGGGGTTTCGCTAAGCCGGTGATCGCCATTTTTGACAAGTGTCACTTCAACATCCGTCGAACGTAACTTTTCCTGGATATTCAGCGCGGTTTGCCACGGCACCGAAGCGTCCTTTAGACCATGCAGCAGACGCACCGGACAATCGAGCGGGATTTCACTGCGCATCACCAGATTTTTACGGCCGTTATCGAACAGCGCTTTGGTAAAGATGTAGTCATCTTCATAGTCGCTTGGAATAACAACGAAGCCCTTATCTTCAATCTCGGCCATCTGTTCGGCCGACAATTCATTGGGGAACAAATCTTCGGTGAAATCAGGTGCCGCGGCTATACCAACCAGCCCGGCAATGCGGTCCGGGCGGGCCAGCGCCGTCAGCAACATAACCCACCCTCCCATCGAAGAGCCAACCAAAATCTGGGGCCCCTCAGTTAACTCATCCAATACGGCCAAGGCATCAGCCGACCAGGTGCCAATATGACCATTGGCGAATTTTCCTGAAGATTGACCATGCCCCTGATAGTCAAAGCGCACACAGGCAAGGCCGCGCTCGCCGGCAAACTCTTCTACTGCCAGCGCTTTATCGCCGCTCATATCCGACATAAACCCCGGCATAAAGATGATACCCGGCAAATTTTCACCTGAAGAATTAGATTTAGTTGCCGCGAGGGCGTGATAAGCGATAGACGCACCGGCTGGGCGTGTTAAACTTTGAGTTGATTGGCTGGAAGCTGTGGTATCCATTGACATCATTTACATGTTAGTGGGAAATAGATTAATTAAAACAATATTTTACAATTTTTTAGGCCGTGCAATTGAATTCCGAACCGGATAACGAAAATCTTGAGGCAGAGACTTCTTTGAACCAGCAGAACGACCCTCGCCCCCCAACTGTCATGCAAGTATTGCCGGAGTTAATGACCGGCGGCGTGGAGCGTGGCACGGTTGATGTTGCTGGCGCTATAATTGAAGGCGGAGGAAGATCGATTGTCGTCTCTGCCGGTGGAACGATGACCCATGAGCTAAATCGGGTGGGGGCAGAGCATTTTGAATTACCGGTCGCCAGCAAGAATCCCTTTGTCATTCGCCAGAACATCCAACGCCTTGCCGATCTCGCCCGCGAGCAAAATGTCGATATCATCCACGCCAGATCACGCGCACCGGCCTGGAGCGCCTATTACGCAGCCAGGCGGACAAAAACGCATTTTGTCACAACCTTTCACGGCACGTATGGGCACAGCAATTGGTTCAAACGCCGCTATAACGCGGTGATGACCAAAGGCGAGCGGGTTATTGCAATCTCAGATTTTATCGCCGGCCATATACGTAAAATCTACGGCGTACCATCGTCCAATATTCGCGTTATTCCGCGCGGCATCGATATTGATAAATTCGATGCCAACAAGGTCAGCCAGGAACGCCGGATCAAATTGGCCAGCGAGTGGCGCCTGCCGGATGATCGGCCGATCATTATTTTACCAGGACGGCTGACCAGATGGAAAGGCCAGACGGTCTTTATTCAAGCCATCAAAAATCTTAACCGTAAGGATATCCAATGCCTCATGGTCGGCTCTGACCAGGGCCGCGAAGATTATCGCCTAGAGCTAGAACGCCAAATTGAAAGCTACGGCATGCAAAACATCATTCATGTTGTCGATCATTGCGATGATATGCCGGCCGCTTATATGCTTACTGATGTCGTGGTATCTGCCTCAACCGATCCAGAAGCCTTTGGTCGCGTCGTTGTCGAAGGCCAGGCCCTTGGCCGCCCGGTCATCGGCACCAATCACGGTGGCTCTAAGGAAACCATAGTTGAGGGTGAAACCGGCTGGCTCGCCGAGCCCAATGACCCAGACAGCCTAGCCGAAGCCTTGACCAAAGTATTGGGTCTCTCTGAAGAGCAGCGAGTTAAAGTGGCTGAGCGCGCCATTGGGCACATACGCATGCATTATTCGAAAGAGATTATGTGCGCCAAAACTCTCGATGTTTACAATGAGCTGATTGCCGGCGACGCTGCTTGATCGTGACAGATAGACAAAAAATTCTGGTCATCAAATTAGGCGCGCTTGGAGATTTTATTCAGGCGGCAGGGCCTTTTGCCGCCATCCGCCGCCATCATGCAGAGGCGGAGATTACGCTTTTAACAGCTCCTGCGTTTGTCGACTTCGCCAGCTCCTCCCCCTGGTTTGATAAAGTCGAAATTGACCGCCGGCCCAAGGCCTTGCAAATCAGCGCCTGGCTGGAGCTGCGCGCCTGGCTCAGAAATTCCGGGTTTACGCGCATTTATGATTTGCAGACCTCTGATCGCAGCGGCTTTTATTTCAAGCTTTTCTGGCCGGGCTCAACGCCAGACTGGTCCGGCATCGCCCCTGGTTGCTCGCATCCACACAGCAATACGCGGCGTGATCTCATGCATACGGTTGAGCGCCAGCAAGAACAGCTTTCAATGGCCGGTGTTGCAGGCGTTGAGCCTGGTAATTTTAGCTGGACCGAAGCTGATATAAATAAATTCGCACTGACTGAGAAGTTCGCCTTGCTTATTCCAGGCGGCGCCCAACACCGGCCAGACAAACGCTGGCCAGTTGAGCAGTACACGGCCCTTATCAGGCATCTTGTATCGCGTGACATTCAGCCGGTGCTGTTAGGTGGGATTGACGAGCTGAGTCTGCTTACCGAATTGGCCTCATCTGACCCGCTTGCAGTATCACTTGCCGGCAGAACTTCGATCGCTGATTTATTTGCCCTGGCACAAAAAGCTCAAATCGCCATCGGCAATGATACCGGCCCAATGCATGCCGCGGCGGCCAGTGGATGCAAAACAATCGTGCTATATTCTTCAGCCTCTGACCCGGCGCTATGCGCGCAACGCGGGCCCGACGTCACAATCCTCCGTGAAGATAATTTATCCGACATAACACCTGATCGGGTGATTGATCTGTTGGAGGCGTAGTAGACACACAATCCAACTTGACAGTGAGTTAAAACCGGCTACATTCCGCGCCTATTTACAAGCTTAAGAAACCTATAGATACCAATAGAGTTAGCAGAAAAATAAGATGGTAAAATTAACCCTTCCAGATGGTTCAGTCCGCGACTATGACGCGCCGCTTTCGGGTGCCGATGTGGCAGCTGATATTGGCCCCGGACTCGCCAAAGCGGCTCTCGCAATCCGCATCAATGATGAGATGAAAGATTTGTCTCTCGTGATTGAGGAAGACTGCGATTTTTCCATCGTGACCGCCAAAGATGATGATGCACTTGATCTGATCCGCCACGATGCTGCTCATGTGATGGCCGAAGCCGTGCAGGAACTTTTCCCCGGCACTCAGGTGACCATCGGACCGTCTATCGAAAACGGCTATTACTATGACTTTGCGCGGGAAGAGCCGTTCTCGTCAGATGATTTCGAGAAGATCGAAGCCAAGATGGGCGAAATTGTCGACCGCGATCAGCCCTTTATCCGCGAGGTTTGGGACCGCGACGACGCCATCAAATTCTTCAAAGATAAAGGCGAAGCCTATAAGGCTGAACTCATTGAAGCGATCCCGGCTGGTGAGGATGTCTCGATGTACCGCCAAGGCGATTGGATCGATCTCTGCCGGGGTCCGCATTTGCCGTCGACCGGCAAGCTCGGCAAACATTTCAAATTGATGAAACTCGCCGGCGCTTATTGGCGCGGTAATTCTGACAATGAAATGTTGCAACGGATTTACGGCACGGCTTGGGCCGATAAAAAGCAGCTCAAAGCCTATCTCCACATGTTGGAAGAAGCCGAGAAGCGCGACCACCGTCGCCTCGGCCGCGAAATGGAGTTATTCCATATTCAGGAAGAAGCCATCGGCTCGGCGTTCTGGCATCCCAAAGGCTGGCAGCTTTACCGGACGGTCCAAACTTATATTCGCAACCGGCTTGAGAAGGCTGATTATGTTGAGGTCAACACGCCGCAATTGGTTAACCGCTCGCTCTGGGAAGACTCAGGGCACTGGGAGAAATTCCGGGATGCGATGTTTATTTCTGAGGCCGAAGATAAAATCCTCGCCATCAAACCGATGAATTGTCCCTGCCATGTGCAAATTTTCCGCCATGGTACCAAAAGCTATCGCGATCTGCCATTACGCATGGCGGAATTTGGCTCCTGTCACAGAAATGAGCCATCCGGTGCGTTGCATGGTTTGATGCGGGTGCGCGCCTTTACCCAAGATGATGCGCATATTTTCTGCACCGAAGATCAAATCACCGAAGAGACCAAAACCTTCTGTGATCTTTTGATGAGTGTCTATAAGGATTTCGGCTTCGAAGACGTTGTTATTAAATTCTCCGACCGCCCGGAAGTTCGAGCCGGCGATGATGCGACGTGGGATAAAGCCGAGGGCGCTTTGATAGAGGCGGTGAAAGCTGCCGGTTATGAGTATGATCTCAACCCCGGCGAAGGCGCATTCTATGGCCCTAAGCTTGAGTTTGTCTTGCGCGATGCGATTGGCCGCGATTGGCAATGTGGCACGCTACAGGTTGATTTCGTATTGCCGGAGCGTTTGGACGCCGCTTACGTCGGTGAAGATGGTGAAAAGCACCGCCCGGTTATGCTGCACCGTGCCATCCTAGGTTCGTTTGAGCGCTTCTTGGGTATCTTGATTGAAAACTATGCCGGACGCTTCCCGTTCTGGCTGGCACCGCTTCAAGTGGTGGTGGCAACGATTACCGATGAAGCCATTCCGTATGCCGAAAAAGTACTCGAAGAGCTAAAATCGGCTGGATTGAGCGCTGAGGCCGATCTTCGCAACGAAAAAATTAATTATAAAATTCGAGAGCATTCCGTCGCAAAAGTCCCGGTAATCATGGTGGTTGGCGGCAGAGAGGCCGAAGAAAGCACGGTTGCCATGCGCCGATTGGGTGGAAAAGACCAAGAAATTCTTGCGCTTGAAACAGCAGTTGCTAAACTACGCGAAGAAGCTATTATTCCCGGCAGTTAAAATTATTTGCTATTATGATAGCACCACATTTGAGGAGAAAGACCTTCACGTTCCAAAGGGTACAGCATTGATGAAATATGCAAGTTACAGCCCCCCGGAAGGCGAGGGCTTGTAAAAGGAGCAAAGAAGGATCGCACGTCCACCCTTTAACGCCACCCCATCCAAAGAGGGTCCGGCAATTAATGAAGACATCAACTCGGAAGAAGTCAGGCTGGTATTAGCCGACGGAGAAATGGCCGGGGTTGTTTCCAAAGAAGAAGCTATAGAACGCGCTTATGACGCTGGCCTGGATTTGGTTGCTATATCACCAAATGCAGTTCCACCGGTTTGTAAAATTCTTGACTACGGCAAGTTTAAATACGAAGCCCAGAAGAAAAAGAATGAAGCCAAGAAAAAGCAAAATGTCATCGTGGTCAAAGAGATCAAAATGCGTCCGGGCATTGAAACCCACGATTATCAGGTCAAACTACGCGCGATGAACAAGTTCATTGGTGAAGGTGACAAAGTCAAAGTGACGCTGCGCTTCCGGGGCCGGGAAATGGCCCACCAGGAATTAGGTGCCAAGATCCTAGACCGGGTTCAAGAAGACATGGACAGCGTCGCCAAGGTTGAGCAATTCCCCAAGATGGAAGGCCGCCAAATGACGATGGTGATCTCACCGAAGTAAATTTTATCTAAATAAATTTAAAAAGGCCGGTTTTGAGAAAAATCGGCTTTTTTATTGGTAGGTTGGCTGCTTTTATGACGAAGACGACAATGCGTATAAGTCCGCTATACTCCCGAAAGCGGACGTTATCGACATAACGCAAAAGAGTCCGCTTTAGACCCAAAGCGGACATTTGCTCAGACATTTTTTTAAGGCTTGTTTACGTAACTTTTTTTGCCGGAAACGTAACTCGCACAGTCGTTCCAATATTTGGTTCACTCTCAATAAAAAGCGAAGCCCCTAACGCCTCAGTTAGCTGTTTGGTGAGGGGGAGACCCAATCCAATACCGTCTTGATTCATAATATCCTCTGTATTGATTTGCTCAAATGGCTCCATTGCATATTCAAGATCATCGGCGCTCATTCCGATACCGGTATCAGATACAACCAACGAAACTGATCCATCCTGATCGTTTTCACAGTACACAATAACTTTTCCATCTCTCTTGGTAAATTTGACAGCATTTGACAAAATATTGATGAGAACTTGTTTTATTCGTCTGCCGTCGGCGCGGATAATCTGTTGCTGACCTGCAACTTTATTAATGAGATCGATACCACCTTGTTCGGCTTTTGATTTGATCAATAGTAGAGATGCGGCAACCATTTCGGTAATATCAATTTCTTCCTCAGCTAACTCAAGTTTATCTGCCTCAATGGCTGAAAGATCTAGAACATCACTGATCAAGTTAAGCAAATGCAATCCGGATTCGTGAATGTTATTGACATATTCTTCTTGTTTTTCATTGTTAAAAGGGCCAAATATTTTTTCAGTTAGAACGTCAGAAAACCCGACTATCGCATTTAACGGCGTTCTCAGTTCATGGCTCATATTTGCCAAAAAAACAGATTTGGCGTTGTTAGCCTTCTCAGCCAGCTTCCTTGCTTTTTCAAGTTCCTTCGTGCGTTGTGAAATTGATTCTTCAAGATTTAGTCTGTGATGAAGGAGTTCTTTTTCTGAATTGTCTCGGTTCATAATTATGGCGGCAAGTCTGGCGGCAGATCGCAGGTCATTCAATTCATTTTCGTTAGGAAGAGCGGGATGGTTGTAATACATACCGAATGCGCCCAATACCCGGCCCTCAGCATTTATAATAGGTTCGGACCAACAGCATCGCAATCCATGGGGGAGTGCATACCGCTTGAGTTTTTCCCATTTTGGGTCTGTCTCAATATTTTCAACTAACACGGTTTCTCCGGTGTATGTGGATGTTCCGCATGAACCAACATTTGGACCATTTTCCAATCCGTTTACCGCATCGCAGTATTCCTTCGGAAGGCTTGGCGCTCCCCCATGCATGAGTTTGTTGCCTTCTAGAACAAGCATTGAACAACGCAGTCCCGGATGACACGACTCATACAGCAGCGCAATAGCATCATAGATATTTCTAGCAGGTTCTCCCGTTGCAATCATCTCAAGGATATTTGATGTATCTAATACAAACTGTTCAGATTTTTTTCGTTCGGTGATGTCCACGTGGGTTCCAACGAGACGATACGGCATATCATCGTTTTCCTGTTTGGCCAAAAAGGCACGGGACAGAATAAAAAGATAATGACCATCTTTGTGTCGCATACGCATTTCAACTTCAAATGAATTTGCCCGGCCATCGATATAATCTTGGACCTTCTCAAGCACCACCCCTTGATCATCTGGATGAACCAATGTCTTCCAGGTATCGAGCGTTGTATCAAGCTCACTCTCTTTGAATCCCAACATTTGAATCCAGCGTGGAGAATAATAAACCTCATCTGTTTCTAGGTTCCAATCCCACAATCCATCATTGGCTCCTCGCATAGCCAATGAAAACCGCTCTTCACTTTGACGAAGTTCGGTACTGATTTCTTTTACTGCTTCATCACCGAGCACGATGTTAATTTCCTTTGCGTTTGAAATGGGGAAAATAAACGGATCAAAAATTCAAAAAAATTATACCGGATATTGAACACGAACTACTGTTAATTATAGATTGTTGCTAATTTGAGAAAAACCAAGGATTCAAACAAATATATTTTGAGTTTATGACAGGGTATTACATACAAAATCCTGGCATCAATGTCCGCATTGGCGAGTAAAGCAAACGTTTTATTCTATGATTTAGTATGGTCCCAATTTTTAATGAAGCCTGGCAATTGCGGTGGTATTCTGAGTTCGGTTCAAAAAGACATGGATGAAGTCGCCAAATGACCATGATTATTTCACCGATGTAATTTAGAGAAAATAAACTAAGAAAGGCCGGTTTTGATGAAAAATCGGCCTTTTTTGTGCCTTTTTCCCAATTTCACGCTTTTTTCACGCCCCAATCCCATTGATTTGATGCCGCCGTGACGCCGTCTTTTTATATTAACCTCATCAAACGCAAACAATTCTAACAAATAACGTCTAAGGAGGCGAAAGACATGTTCATCAACAAAACTGATAAAGTAAAAACGGAAACATATGTTTACTGGATGGAGAAGCGAGATTTTATGGCCCTAAAGGCAAGTTTGCCGAAGGATCATCGTTTGGAACCTGCTTTTTTGACACCTTGCGAAGTTCTGAAAGCAGCCAAAAATACAGTTTATTATGCTTCACCCGCCGTATGGAGCCGCGTTTGCGTCCGCCAGGGTTCCTGGTACCGCGATTCCGATAAAAACGATAAATATATGGTGGTCACAGCAAAACCACTGGCGGCTGCGTTTAATTCCTTTTTTGAGGTCAAGTTGTCCCGGTCCAACTTCATGCCGGAGCGTTTACCAACTCTCAAAGAACTACAGGCCTTGGTAGAAGACGAAAAATACAGTCAAATCAAACCACGCCAGTGGGAGAAAAAAGGTATTGTTGACGCCGTGATGTTCAAAATCCTTTTCACTGTGACGAGGTTCTGGGGCATCGGCGACAACCTAAAAAGCCATTGGCTGACCCACCGGGCTAACCATGCCAATCATCTGGCCCAAACCTTTTCTACAGAAATTGATGGCCAAAAAGTCCCCTATAGCATTTCAGAAAATGCCGGGGTGTGCTCATCCTGCGTGGAATTTTTCAACATCATTGAGCCTGAGACCCGCAAGTTGGTCCGATCCTGCCCCGGTGCCATTACATTCGGTAAGACTGAGAGAGATATCTATTACGATGTCGACCCGTCAAAGCAACATTTGGAAATTATTGAATAGGATCTAGAGGTAATTATCCTCATCGGAGCCAAAGAGCTTTTCGATATAGGAAAGCTCGCTCCGAAGACCCTGGCGATCGATCAGTTTACTTTGGGCTCCTTCGGGAAGGTCAGTAAACGCGATCGCCCCTTTCTCGATTAAAACCTCGATCAAATCCTCGGTCACGCGGGCCAGCGATAAATCCGCCTGGAGCCATTCATCGTTTTTGATAATGTCCAGCACGCCAACACCAAAAAGGCAACAAGC
>Ga0233430_1003545_pt1 | contig 15661 bp, 23 predicted proteins | sample SI_118_April2016_2_FD_179883 | JGI IMG/M metagenome (GOLD analysis project Ga0233430, IMG submission 179883) | Seawater microbial communities from Saanich Inlet, British Columbia, Canada - SI_118_April2016_150_MG | ecosystem: Environmental > Aquatic > Marine > Inlet | place: Canada: British... | reverse complement strand
GGGCGTGCTGGGCGCCGGAGCCAACAAAGCCAGTGTTATCTCATCTTTTCTGATGATCACCCTGATACTACCGATAAGTGGCTCAATGGGGAAATAGCCAAAATGCCAAGACGCTTTGACGATCTTGGCACGATCTCTTTTTTTCATTCGCAATCTTTCCCGGGAGAAGAAGTTGATATTAAGGGCACATTGAAGGTAATCAGCCAACTATACCATGCGGAAAAAGATGCCGATGGTCGACGGTCCATCAAGGAAGGAACAAATAAACGGTGTCAACAGTACCTTTCTTTTTTAATAATGATGGGACTAGTTGAAGATTTCGAAGTTACTGGCATGCACAGCACAACGCAGTATCACGCTAGGTTGCACCCAGTTGCGGAAGAAGGTGTTCTACTTAACGACGAAAATAAAATACGAGATCATCTTGTTATGTCACTCCAGGATTACCCGACGCGAGCACGCAAGATTTCGCTCTCCCATGATTCCATAGTGATTCCAGTGGCGATTTTGGGCACACGGGACAAGAATCAAAAAACCCGTAACTATTTGAAGTTACGGGTTTAATTTGGTTGCGGGGGTAGGATTTGAACCTACGACCTTCAGGTTATGAGTGAGCCTATGATTTAATCAACAAGACCCAGAAAACCGTCATTAGTTCGTTGCAAACTCCAGCATATCAGAGCCTGATAGGCCATTCTGTTGTAACATGGGATAACATAGGATATAACCGAATTACAGACCCAAGCGTAGCAATTTCGCGGCAATTATTAAATGGCTCTTACTGATCGAACCCTAAGGAACGCTAAACCACGCGAAACCGTGTACAGACTGCGTGATGGCAACTCAATCACGAAGGGCTTTGGCGTGACGGTTGCGCCTGCCGGAAGCAAGACGTTCTTCCTCAGCTACACCTCGCCTGCTTCCAGCAAGCGCACCCAAGTCAATCTTGGTCGGTATCCAGCTATCAGCTTGAGCAAAGCCAGAGAGAAAGCTCTTTCCTTTCGCCAAAGCCTAGACCTTGGCATTGATCCTAAGGACGAGATCAAGCGTGAGCGGAAACTGAATGAGGAATTGGCCACCAGACCAACGGTGGAAGCCCTTTTCGATGGCTATATCGCGGACCTTGAGATGGATCACAAGCGATCTGCAAAAGAAGTTCGGCGCATCTTTAATAAACACATCAAAGAACTAATTGGTGACACCATCGCCGCTGAGATTACCACCGACGATATTCTCGACGTACTGACACCGATTGTTCAACGTGGGTCATTGGTACACGCTGACAATGTCCGAGCCTATTTACGTGCTGCTTTTGAGTTCGGGCTTCACGCTGCGGCGGCTACACGATGGCGAGGCCGCATCCCCAAGTTTGGTCTATCCCACAACCCCGTAGCCAGCACAAAGAAGGCTGTACGCCGGAAGCCCGTTGGCCAAAGGGCACTTTCCGCCGATGAGCTTGCTCAGGTATGGCATAGGAACGGCATCTCCCTCCCCTCTCATCTAGCATTAAAATTATTGCTTGCGACGGGCCAAAGGGTAGAGGAACTTCTGCAAGCTAATTGGCGTGAGTTTGATCTTGCTGAGAAACTGTGGACGATCCCTGCGGAACGTCGCAAGAACCGCCACGACGTGACCGAACCACACATCGTTCCACTTACTGACTTCCACATTGAACTGCTGGAGCAAGTGCGAGAAGCTACGGACCACCCAGACTGGCTATTTCCACACCAAGACCGTAAGCAGCCTCGCAAAGCCGATGCCCTATACCAAGCAATCCACCGCTTTTGTAAAAGCAATAAGAAAGTGAAAAGAAAAAAAATGGAGCCGTTTGCCCCACGAGACTGCCGCCGGACATTCAAAACCTTAGCCGGGTCAATCGGCATCGACTTGGAGCTTCGTAACCGTCTTCAGGGCCACGCCATGACTGACGTAGGTAGTGTGCATTATGATCGTTGGGGATATTTGCCAGAGAAACGGAAAGCTATGGAAACTTGGGCTGACTGGCTCAGATCAGTAATATAATGAGGCAAAACATATTATTAAACATCGTCTTGTTAGTGACAAGTAGCGCTGAGAGAAAGACCAAAGTTATTCTATGCCAAGTTTCTGATTTAAGCTTTTCCCCATTTCGAGGCCTTTCCTGCCCATAGAAAGCAATGTAGGCAAACGAGAACGCAATTTGGATTTCAATCGGTAGGAGCAGGTTTCACGTTCAGCTAGTTGTTTCCCATCATTATACGCCGCACTAAAAACAGCTTTTGTATCAAACGTAGCGCCGATGCACTCATAGAATGACTTCATGTACGGGATTGCAGACAATGTTAAATCTTCAAGTCTTTTTGCCTCGTTTATAAATCCACACATTTTAGCGGACTGCACTTGAATACCGCTGTCTTCAGCCCGCTTTCTCAAATTTTTCTCGACACAGTTTTGTCCAGTGAAACTTCCGTATTCAGTTGAATTACATATTCCTTGTCTTAATTTTATTTTCACATCATCAGACAATGAACACTGCCTCACAATTTTTTCAGTTCCTTTTTTAGGTTGAGTGACAACGGAGGAAGATCGGCTTTCCGTGTTAGTGCCTTGCGCAGAAATAGCCCTTTCAGGAATTGCATTGAGAAACACGCCACCTACACTTTGAAGATTGGAAGTAGCTATCATTACCAAGGCATTAATGTCTGCACCTCCGTATTGATCTGCTAACGTAAGAGAATAGAACTCCTGTTTCTGACTACCTACATTTTCAGTTCTCAACATTTTTATCTTCGAGTGCTCTTCAAACAAACTCTTTACGATTTTACCGTTTACATCTGGTGAACTAATTGTACACACGCCCTCATCGGTTAATACAATCGAGAGGTGAGCAGATTTAGTTTTGTGGAACCATGCACTTCCTTTTTGAGGTCCAAGAAACCCCTTTGCCATATCTTCCGACATGGGGACGCTGCCAACTTGCTTTAATAATTCTGGTATTTTTTCAGACTGATTTAGATGCGCAATGCAGTACGTTTCAAAACTAGCAAACACCTCATCTTCAGCAGGTCCTGCATTGGCTATAGGCACAGTAACTAGATGCAACAGAGCCATTAGAACACTCACTGACCCTATCATTTTGCTTAAATTGGTATAGCTCACTTAATAACCTTCTCCGTATCACCAGTTTTGTTTTTATGAAAATTTATTCATTCATAACGCCACGTTTCTTTAGTTCGTCCGTGATCTTTCCTTGGAGCGTCATTAATTTCCAGTAACAAATATTATCATCGGTCATCATTAACGCTTCTTGGGTAGTGCTATAGTGCCTCATAAGCTTTTCAGTAGAAGCAACTTCAATAGTTGCTCCGACAGTGGCTACCATTGTAGACGTCATCATACGTTCTAAAAAACCCATACGAAGTTCTCCGCACAAAGTTCTATTTCATGTTTCATCAAATTCTGAGACTGTGTGAAGGTTCTTCCAGAAAACTGCTGCAGAAATCAAATTAACCACAACCCAAACAGCCTTAGGCAAGAAAACTGGAAATATTGGATTGTAAAGAACAGCCATACCTCCAAACACAAGAACCCATCCACTGATTTCGCTGCCCCATCGTTCACGGTGCAGGTAAATTAAGTAGGCTGAAGACCCGCATACTAGCAGCCTTAGAGCAGGGTAGAAAACGTATGGGAGAGGTAATACCGCAATTAGCAATGCTGCTATATTGATGTGCCAAATTTTATTCATATTTCTCCCAACCAATTCTTGTTTCACTCACCGAGCAGGATTTAACAGGCTCCAACTTCTTATGATCACTCACAATACCCCGGCAGCTTGATCCGCTCTCGTGCCTCTGTCAGTTCAAATTCAGCGTAACGACCACCCGAGTAGCGTGGACAGTCTAAAGCCAATCCAGCCTTGATCACAGATATGCCTATATCTTTGCCTTCGAGGTAACAGGTGCCGACAAGGCGATCATACGTTTTAGCTCCCGTTAGCTCACAACTTACTCTCTTACCATTCACTAGATCGCGCATGAACTTCTTAGATTGTGGACCTAGTGGCTCCTTCAGTTCAGGTGCCGACACACCGTTTAAACGGATCGGTATCTTGCCAACTTCAATGGTGTCGCCGTCACGGACATGAGTAACTGTCCCAGTCAGCACTGATCGCTCTTCAGATGCGGCAGAAAACGCAATTAGTAAAGCAAATGAGAAAGCTATCCGGTACAACCTTATCTCCAATGCATTTAAAGCCGAGGTGGGAATTTCATTTGTTCTCGTAGTGGTTTCAGCCACTTCATATCGTCGCGTTGCCCTTCGCTCTGCGCCAAAATCCATGTGGATATTTCATGCATTTCATCTCGCTTATCAGAAATTTCAGCGGAGGCGATTTCTCGACGCTTCGCCAATTCTTCATCTGATGGTGGTCCATCTGCAACGGAATAGACAACCGAGCCACTCATCTCTGTTTTTTGAAGGTGCTCGACCCGCTGCTTGAGAACGTAGAATTTACCGGCCTGACTACGAAACTCCTTAATTGAGGTCAGTGCTTCTTCTGGAAACAACAAGTCGGCATCTCGTAAGCGGAACATCATTGTAGATGCTTTGTACATATCCGGTTCGCCAGTCTTGTAAAAGTCGCTCAAGAACTCCTCAACAGCGATGATGACCTCAAGCCTCTTATCATGAAGCGCAAGACGATGGTTTGCGTTTGCCACCTTTTTGTCATGGGCGTGTTGACGCCACTGTAGAACAAACAGACCGACTGTCAGTAGAGCGATTGTCACCGAAGCAACCGCAGTCCAAAAATTTGGATTTTCCATCAATGTAAACCTCAGGTTTTGGCCAAGGTGCTTGAAGGTCAGGGACACACCTTGATTATGGGTTATCTTGGCTTTGGCAGCTTATCCTCGTAGATTATAACGTGGAGCAAGCCTGCAATAACTGGGAGACAAGCGTAAAGCCACCCGATTGTCAGCAAAAACTCCGCCCAGCCAGACAACCCATGAAATTCTCTAAATTCATCAGATAGTGCTAATATTCCAAGGAACAAAGGTATCGCAATAGCTTTTTGCCAAGCCGAAGTCAGCCTACTGAAAGGTATTGAAGCCAAAACCACGTGCGAGAAAAACAGCAAACCTAGAAAGGAACTAAAGGAAGAAATGCCAACTTTTTTTATCAAGGGGCGATCATCTTGGTATGGGGTTGCCTCTGATCCCCATTCATCCGTTCTCTTCCAGTAGGGGTAGCCCTCAAGTGCAATCGTTGGCGCTAATTCCTTTTTGATTTCTAGCCCAAAGCGCTTTTTCAAATCTGCTCGATTGACTTTTTCTGGGAACCAGTCTGTACCAAGAGCTGCGATTAAATCTTTCTCATCGGGAGCTAACAACCAACCGTCGGTGGAAGCAAATCCTTTGCCGTCACCAATCTTAGCCCTCACGCGACGATTTCCATGATAGAGGCCACCCCAACAATCTAGGCCACTTTTGTTGGCGAGGTGTTTCTGCCGTTTAGCAAACTGCTCCCGATCTTCTTCTGCCCGCTTTTGTTTTTTACGCTCAAGGTCTTCGTTCATATAACCGCTCCACTGCTGCGACCTACACCTATGCACCTCGGGTACTATAAACTGACGGACGACGCTCGGTCGTTCACTCTACAGTTCGCCAAAATGATACCACTGCTCTTCCGGTAATGTTCGTAAGTACTCCCCAATCTGGTCTAACTGGTTATGCTCATCAGCCCATTGGACATGCTCCTTGAACCGTAGCTGCTTTTGAAGTGTTGTAGTTTCATACCAAGCGGCCAAGATGAGCGGAAGTGGCGGTTCCCATCCACCAGACGGTTTTTGTCTCCTGTCAGCAAGCATTTTGTATAGCCCATCCCAGTCTTGAGGAATTACGCGACTGTTAGAAGAGCAATAGCTCCAAAGTGCATCGAAATTTTCAGAAGGTTTTTCCTTACTCACTATTAATTCTCCGTGTCTGCCCATACTTCATTGGCTATTGCGTCCAACTCCGCCACATCTAGGTATTCGGTCTCGTTGATCCAGTGGAACTTATCTAGACCACCTTCTTTGGCGTCGAACTTCCAATACTCCATCAGCAGATAGATAGCGGCTTGGTTCTGATCCACTCCACGTCTCTGAACCATGCCGATAGAGACCTTTCCCCAACGACCCCAGTTGTCGTCCCAGTACTTGTTCCACAATATCCAGTCACTCCTGCCACGATGAATGTAATACGCATCTAAGCGATTGTGCATTGGTGACCACGCCCATTCAACTTGGCAGAGATATGTTGAATTGGCATTAGTGTTTTTGGGCAATGATCCGACGTCATTATAGCCCACGGTACAGTCGAATGGCTCCGGCTTTGGCGGCATCGTGATCACCTCATGGATGCGCTGCTGCGGCAATTCAGCTGGTGACATCGGTATCTTAGGCTCGCGTGTCATGATACGCCTCCATCATTTTCTGGATCAGTAAGACCGTCTGTGTCGTCCTCGTCGAAAGATGCCAAGATGTCGAGCGGGGAACCAATCGTACCACTGGGCGATGACTTTTTGGGTTTGCGGACAGAGAATATTTCTACCCTTCCTGTGAACATTGGGTCGTCCCGACGAGCTAAGCCTATCGATATATTTTTGACCATCATGAACCTCCTTCCGGTATGCCGTGCATCTGCTGTGTCAGCGGGCCGGGAATAATTCCAACCGGCTTCTGACTAGCGTCGTACTGGATGATGTCACCGTCATTGGGAAACCGCCTTTGCCCATCGATCTCGGTGGCCCACACGTTGTCTATGCCAATATCTACGAACATAAAGCCGGGGGGTTGCGTGTTATCCCATTCACCGAATTTCCATGAGAATGGCTCATTTGGCCAGACAGTATGAATGGTTGGCTTATCTCCAAGTAGGATGTAACCGGGTACGGTTTTCGTTGTCATTGTCGTTCTCCTCTTTAGCGGCTTTGGCGATATGCCGGGGGCGCAATTCAGATTAAATCTCCCCGATCCGTTAGGCGGATCAGCCCGGTCTGCTCTTGCCTCGCTTTATTTAAATGTATAATCGGTGAACATTACTGGGGGAGGATCATCGGTTTCGATGTCGATAACAGGCAGTAAGTCATACGTTTCCATGTCAACGCCGAGCGAGACATCGCCACTCGCACCCAGATTGACCTTTACACTGGCATAGGGTTCAACCTGTTCTCCAGCAATGCGGTTGCGAGGCATCGAGAACGTGATTGGGAAAGCGTCCAACCCGCTGGCATCGATGTCGGCTTCGAGTGCTTTCACGTCGTCGATCACACGAGGGTACCCCATCTTGACCCCGTCTATCGCAGCCGATAAAAGAGCCTCCTTTGAAAAGACCTTATACTTTGTCAATTTCAGATTTCCTTCTAGTTCATACTGATTTTCAAGTCCCCAAAACGAGACTGCTCCCACGAATAATTCGAGGAGGTCTGACGGTCTGATTTAGCGTGACTACCCTATAATTACCGTCCTTGGCCACATCTCCCTTTCGGGACACCACCTTGCCGGGTCGGCAGGTTGGCGAGGGCGTCAGCCCTACTCTTGATGTATGAATTAATTTAGTGCAATTTGAGCGCAATGACAAGTGAGGGAAATCAATGCATATACATATTTTAATTGGAAGCTTATTTGGCCCAGCTATATTTGGATACAGAGACACGCCGCATTATGCGGTGATTGTTTGGGCCATCCTCTGCTCCCTGTATTTCCTATTTAAATCGAGAGACGTTTTAGCTCATTCGCATGAGACCGCATACGGGGAAGGTGCTACACAAACGTCGGGGTCTTTGTTTTCTACATTTCTGATATTTGTAGCAATATCCACCGTCATGACCGGCGTTCATTATGGAGTATATTTTGTGGCGGCCACGTTCTCTTAGGCACAGACGTTAGGCATGTCCATGCATCGCACAGTATTCTACGCAACCCACCGAACTAACGGGGCGTCTGCACCTTTCGGAATATCGAAATGCAGCCGTGGGACCACCGACATCAGTTCTGAACGGGACATGGCCTTTAGGCGTTCAATTTCTTCATCGGTATCAACGGGTATGTAAGTCATGTATACGGGGTCATCTCCATCCTCAAAATCGATCTCGTCATAATATTCATAATAATACAACTGACCGCACTCCCGGCATTTGATAAGAGCGTGCATTAGGTGGCTTGTGTCATCGAACCTCTCAATTAATTCAGAGACTTCAATCAACCCATTTGAGGGTATTTCTTCTGGCTTATTCCAGTAAGCACAACCCGTCGGATTGGCAGTAATTGCCCTAGCCTCGGCTACTTTCTCATTAGTTGAATTGCGGACACCGGGAATAACACGCCCGGCCACCTCAAAATCGCCAGTGTCGGTGTTGTAGACCGGCAGGCCGTTGAACAACTCCATGTCAACGTCCAACGTGATATTGCTGCCCTTACCGTCGGTCTGGATCACCGCCCTGATATACGGCTCGACCTTCACACAGGCGATGTGCTCATGCACCATTGAGAACGAGACGGCTAAGTTCACCGCCTCCATCTCTTCCAGTTCGGTACTGAACTTCTTCAATTCTGCCTCGCTCTTCATGCTTCTGTTGTAACCACGGTCCATGCCGATCTTTGCTGCAACCAGCAGGTCTTCTTTGGGAAAGACTACAATCTTGGTCATGTTGCTTCCTTTGCTTCTTGGGGTTGGTAATGGGGATTTGTTGTATCTGCTATAGTCTTGGCTCCTTTCTCACAAGCGGAAATGCAGACACCGAGAATACCCAGTAATCTGGTTGCTTATTGTTGCTATTTTCCGAAATGGAACGTGGGAACGGTAACAAGGCCAGACCCATGAATTAGGAACCTGTCACCGAGGGTAATTGTAATCGAAAACTGTTAAAATTTCAAGAACTGCTGTCTTCATCGACATTGATGAAGACAAGGAGAAAACGGTAGGATACGGGTTGAAGTACTTGGTCCATGCTAGTTGATGCAAAACAAAACGGATAGGCAGCGGTCAGATACTGAACCTAGTATGAATTTTCTTGTGAAAATGGGGGGGCGATGCCAGAGATAATTGACATAATAATAGGTACCTTCTTGGCATACTATTGGACAGGGGCCGATATGGTCCTGTTTCACTCTGGGCAAAGCCCACTTCATCAGCCCGGGTACGTTCATGGAGGATTTTTCAAGAAATTAATGGCTGGAGCTTTCTGGCCTTTCACATCAAAAATCAATCAGGAATTTATGTGGTTCTTCGTATGTTTTCTTGCTTGTACGGTAGTATTCTCTTTTGCGCATAGTCTTCTGTACCCACTCGTAGGCTCTTCTGGCTTAGCTGTGTTGATCCTTGGCATCGCTAGAGTATTGCCGATAGTAAGCACTGTTGTATCGTTCCCTTTGAGCATCTTAGCCATGCTGTTTTGGATGATCTTGGCGAAGCCGTTTGGCGCAAAAGAGCCTAGCGGAATGGCTTAAACTTTCCGCGCTACTATAGATACACTCACAATTGGAACATTTAAAATGGCCCCCTCAGAAACAGAGCTCACGGTTGAAGAGTTAGTTGATATACTTAACGATAAGGGCAAGGGCGTCCCTAAGAAGGTGAGTGGGTTTCCTAATTTACCCTATGATAGCTACGAGATACTGCTGAGCGATATACAAAGTGGATACGCCCGCCTATTCCGCTTTGCATACGCAATGGAACCGGGGCTTCTAAGCCTTTTAGGAATACCAAGTGAAAAGTTTGCCAACACTTTTGGTCTAATAGTTGCCTATGGAGGGATTATAGCATCTATTGCCCTCGCTTATTTTATCAGCTGGTGGTTGTTAATCCTAATTCCTGTTGCGTTTGTCATGGGGGGCAAATTGACCAAAAACTCTTACAACTCAGCTATTCTGAGAACCGCTTCATCTTCGGAGCTAATTTTTTGTTTCCTTTATTTTTCAGGTCAAGTTTCTGTTGATGTTCCGAGCACTGGCGACCACTATTTCTTTGAACGCGACTAGACGCAACGTCTCAGAGCCGCGCTGAGGCGCAACACCATATTCCCGGCGGCCACTCCTTTCAGAAAGCCTCTTACAGCGGCCTATGCGCGTTGTATGACCCTGCATCGCATAGTAAAATAAGAAAAGAGCAGGGGTAAGGTGTTTATTGATGACTAAAGATGCAAACCCAAGCGGCAGCACGCCAGAAATAGTGGCGATGAAGCGCGGCAACATCCCTATCTCGTTAAAAAATTGGCTGGATTTTATTTATCCCGAAGGAGTGCCGGGCGAGTGGCAGCAAGAGATGGATGTTCCTGAGGAGCTACAGGAAGAATTTCAGAAAGAGTACGAATAAATTGGATATGTGCAGAAATTCAAAACGGTCTTCAATTCAACGCTTATCGTAACTCCTGCGCTGCACGTTCTAATTACGCAGTCTAATCCAAGTCTTTTATCAAAGCCTCACAGCCCCCCATAGGGAACGAGACGAATGAACGGTCACTGGAAAATACATTCGCGCTCGTCACAACTCCCCCTTGAACCATTAGGGAAATGCGACAACTTCCTCCAGTAATACCTCCTGTGTTTGCATCATATGTGATACTCCGACCTGCATCACCTAAATCTATGCTCTCTGTGGGTGCGCCTAGTAGCTTCACAACTTCATTGATCGTCATGCCCATAAACCGTTCGGAAACCTTATCTGCCGAGGTGTATCCACCTTTGTTCGTTGAACATGCGACAATGCCAAAACACAAACACAAAATTGCCCCTGTTTTTACAATTTGGAATTTACCTAAACCTGTTTTCATAATTTTTCCATTTTGATCGTTATAAACACACAACTCTAGCCGCGATAACCCAAATGCGAGTGGAGCCACGACAGGGCACGAAGCAGCCCCTCAATGCTGGATGTTATACATTGAACTTATCCGACCGGATACAGCCCCCTACGATGATTTTGTCAGCCATCTCACCCAGCCGTTTGATCTCACGCCTCAACGCCATACCTTCTTTCCGCTGACGAATTGCTTCTGCTGACCGCTGGCCATGTTTCCAATGGGTCCTGCGGATATTCTCAATACCCTTAGCAGTTTTTGGCCCAGTACTCAGGCCGCCGTGGATGCGGCATCTACCGTTGGCCATTGCTGGCGATCCACAGGGAGTTCCCTTGCGGCGTTTCTTGGCCCCACATCGAGGCGCAGCATTGGCCGCTTTGAGTGCCTTTCGCCAATCAGGAACATAAGGTCTCTTGTCAGCTTTCATCAACGCCCCCTTGCTTTATGCCCCCAGTGACGACGGCCTGCCCACCTTCACTCACGTTGACGTGCTGAACGGTGACAGTCTGTGTGCCGCCTGTCCTGAGCTTGTGCAGAGCGAGTGTGCCTTTCTGGAAGGCGTCCATCATCTTTGCTGAGGAGTTGGCAACACGGGACGCCTCAGAGGCGTAGATAGTAGGTGGCTTATTCCAACCGCTGCCGTCCTCCTCGATGAGCCGTTGGGCTTTGCCAGCAAATGTCATTGCCAGTTTGTGAGCCGCTGCGAGTTGATGAACTAGCATCTTCTCGATGCTGTTCTTTGCTTGGATTGTCTCAGCAGCATCGACAGCCAAGGCGACGCACTGAACCTCGTCAGTTAGTTTGAGGCGGTCCATGCTGGCCGTGGCGGTGACAGCATCTGGTCGCTCGACGGTGTCGATGAAGTTGCCGCCGCCGCGCTTGATCTGATCTCCCTCAGGCATCAGTTCACCGCCAGCCCCAACTGGCGGTTTGGTTTCGAGTGTGAGGGCATTGGTTGGCGCTTGCTCTAGCTTGGCAGCGTCATAGCGCATGAACTCGGCAGCCAATCGATCAGGGGTTGGCGCGGCATCGATGCCGTCGGCAGCCGCACGCAGTGATTTAGCCTCAGCTTTGTCGAAGATTGAGCTGGAGATTTTGGTCATGAAACAAACTTTCCAACGCCGTAGGTATTGTAAATAGGATACGCCAAAATCATGCACTTCATACGGATGTTGGCGTTTGTTGTACGCGCGGGCGCGAGACAAAACGTGGAGGAAGGCGGAATATATAAAGAGGAGATATAAGAGCGGAATGAATTTACGTTCGCACGCGCGTACAACATTATACTACATCGATATAAATGGACGGCATCTAATAACTCTAACCACATTAGCCTGCTACGGTAGACTATGCCTGACATATCATTTGCCCCGTTTCCGGTCGGCAACATTTTTCTTCAACAGCTCTAAACCCCGTTTACGGTCCTCTTCGGCAGACTTTTGATGCTCTTTCATGGCATCCCATACCAAAGGGGACGTAGTCCAGCGTGTGTGAGGATGAAACTGCGTGTGGTCAGCTTCACGACCTAAGCCTTTAGGCGTTATCCAGTTCGCATCCCTCAATAGGTTCAGCACTACATAACGGAGACGGTTGCCTTCGATGTCCGCTTTTGGGAACCAACTATTACCGTTCTGTTGGAGGCGACGCAGGTCGAACACCTCAAGCCGCTTTGCGAGGATCAGGCGACCGACTTTCTGCGCGATAATAAGGGCATGGTTATTGGCATCTATTGCCAGTACCTGATTGTAGAGGACGTCAAGGCTGGGCAGCACAAAACCACGTAAAAACCGAAGTGCTTTGTCGCAGGTATCCTGACTGATAGAGTTTGCGAAAGGGTCGGCTGAAACGATACAGTGATAAATCAGCAGCAATCGATACGACATACCCTCAAGTTTTCCAAGGTGCTCGGCCATAGCATCAGAAACTGCGCCTTCCAGCCGAGCCAATCGCGTAACATCTTTCAGGAACCCATCGATTTTCTCGCCGATCTCATCGGGACAGACCACTGGGCCGTTGACGGTCCCGTCTAATTGTAATGGCGTCAGATCGACCAATCTCCAAATAAGCAATTCGTAGATGTTGTTGGCATGGCTATCAGACGCAACATTCTGACCAACATCACCGTCATTATTATTGAGAAAACATGGGATAAAACGAGCAAGCATCCCATCGCGTTTTAGATGTAACTTCAACTCCCGCAGAGCATCAGGCTGTATGCCGCCGAATATACTTGAACCGACGTTGCTGGCCGATCCTCCTGATCGAGAAACACGGTCCACGGTCCAGCCATCCCCGTTGTAAGCAGACAGCCAAAACGGTGTGTCCTTGCTTCCCTTCCCTCCGGACTTATAGGCGTCATGCGAACCAAACCAACCGCTTAGCTCATCTCGATATAATGCAAGGCCCCGTGTCTGGTTCATGGCAATGTTGACCAGAGCCTCCGGTGTCGTATCCATAATTAACAACCGCTCGGCATGTGGTTCTTCGGGTGGAATAGGCGGACCGCCCACTTCATCACCTTTAGCCGCAGCTTTAACATAAGCGGCCTCTTGAGCCTTATAGACTTTCATGGCTAGGTCATACTGCGCTCGTTTCCCCGCAGCCGCCCCAGAGCGTTGATGGTCGAGCTTTTGCAGTGGCTCGATTGCCACACTAGCAGCGGGACTTTTCTTTGAGCTGGGCGGCCCTATCAATACGGCCCATATGCGTGGGCTTTCTAGCCATGTAGCGTTTGAGCGGGGTTGGATTTTAACATCGTCACTGATGGCGGCTGTACACGCGAACAAAGAGCTGATGACTATGGCTTCTCTTGCCGCACCAATTTGCACGCTATTGCTTTTCGCAAACTCCCATAACAGGCTCGGCACCATATCTTCGGTGATGCGCGGCACTGTTATTTTCTCGAATATATCGAGCGGTATTGTGGACGGGTCCGGCAAATTCGTACCAACGTCAGGAACGGCGTCAAAGGCTGCCTGCGCAAGTTTAAAACGAGCCGCGACGTCGTCCTCGGTTTTGATAATGCCCAAGTCATTGTCATTTACAGCACGAACCCATTCAGCAATTTCCCGAAGTTCGTCATCATCGTCACAATCCTCATCTGTAATCACAACAACTGCACCATTGCTGTTCTTTCTATTTGTATTGACGGGTGACTGATGCGGCCGTGGCGGTAGTTCGGTGTGGTCCTTGGAGTACAGATCGCCATGCGTTAGAGCTAGGATTTCTATACCTTCTTCCCGTGATATGCCCGACGCCAACATCATTGCAGCGACACGCTGTAGGTCATTTTCTGCATGGTTATCTACAAACCCCACCAACCAGTTGCGGGTCTTGGCTTGTATCGCACGGTGTATATCGCGGACGTCATTCACTTGAACATCAAACAATCCGCTACCTCCGTCTGGGTGAAGATAGTTTGAAGTGGAGCAAATGGGGAGTTGCTTCGGCCCAGTACCAAAAATTAGATGCGCTATGGAGCCAGTTTTAAATTCCCACTCTTTTACGACGTACAAAACGTTACCTTCACTGTTACGCCATGCCTGTGAATACAGAGGATTTGTATTCACATGAACTTCGCGTCGGTGGGCGAGTATGTGGCCGATGCCGTCTGAGTGTTTTGTGCGCTCAAGAAGTCCGTAGGCACGTTCTACTTCAGCAATGATCATCTCCATCAGACTTGTTCCGAAGCATAGGAACTGGAGGTATCAGCTCTTTCAGAGCGGCCATTTACCCACTCCTCAACCTCAACCTCATGCCAACGGCGAGAGTTAGCACTTAGAAGAAAACCTTCAGGAAATCCGATATTTTTCTGGAGACGACTTAATTGCGCCCGGTTATTGACGATCCCAAGACTTACAAGATCGTTATAAGAAAGAAGTTTGGTTATTGGCATAATTCAATTTCCTTCAGCTATTTTGCGAGGAAACTGGATTGCCGAAGTTAAACCAGCACCCTCGCTATAAGGGTTTGCATAAGTTCAACCTCCTGTTTGGATACTCTGCTACATTCGACTGTCCCAACATCAACAATGTAACAGGTGATGACACCATACTTTATGTTGTTACAACAAACAACAAGAAACACACCATGTAGTGTTTTCCACTTTTCGACTTAAAGGAATAGCAATAAGACTATCCAAACCTTTGCCGATTATAGAAAGGGGTTTTAATAAATTGATTTCCTTACCCTCATAACACGAAGGTCGATACAGTGAATTGAGCTACTATCGCGTTGCAACGTAGCAACAAATGCAGCAATTATTTTAGAAAATCACGACCACCCTCACCGACCAGACAACAAAAAAACCCGCTAACTCATTGAGTTAACGGGCTTAAATTTGGTTGCGGGGGCAGGATTTGAACCTGCGACCTTCAGGTTATGAGCCTGACGAGCTACCGGACTGCTCCACCCCGCGCAAATGGTCTCGTACAGGGTTTTCCCTGGAAAGATTGTTCTAGGTTTTTGATTAATCTCGTCTTTGTATCCAGAAAATCCGTTTAGAAGACCTGGCGGCGACCTACTCTCCCACACCTTAAGGTGCAGTACCATCGGCGCTAAGGGGTTTCACGTCCGAGTTCGAGATGGGATCGGGTGGGACACCCTCGCCATAACCACCAAGTCATCAAAACGGACTTTGCAGGATATGTAAGAGATTTGATTTGCAGTGTTAAATCGGGAGTAAAGACTTCAAAACGTTTCGGCGTTGGGTTTATCCATACGCATGAATGGAACTTTTCAAGTCTATCGAGCAATTAGTACCAGTTAGCTACACGTCTTACGACGCTTCCACACCTGGCCTATCAACGTGGTGGTCTTCCACGGCTCTCAAGGGAATTCTGGT
>Ga0233430_1003537_pt1 | contig 15688 bp, 15 predicted proteins | sample SI_118_April2016_2_FD_179883 | JGI IMG/M metagenome (GOLD analysis project Ga0233430, IMG submission 179883) | Seawater microbial communities from Saanich Inlet, British Columbia, Canada - SI_118_April2016_150_MG | ecosystem: Environmental > Aquatic > Marine > Inlet | place: Canada: British... | reverse complement strand
GGATATTAGCCACTACAATTCCTTTTCGCACGATAAGATTCGCAGTAGAAGAGAAAATGACCGCACAAGTTCTAGATCGCATCGTTTTGCAACCTGGTGAAGCTCTTTTTAAAGAGGGAGATATTGGCGATCGCGCCTTTGTCGTTCAAGAGGGAGTCATCGATATTGTAAAAAATGCCACCGATGGCGACGTCGTTCTCGGATCAATTGAAAAGGGCGGGATTTTCGGTGAAATGGCATTGATTGATGATCAGCCCCGAATGGCATCAGCGATCGCTTCATCAAGCTGCACGATTATCGTTATTAATCGGGATGTCTTTCAGCGTAAGCTTTCTAAATGCGATCCATTTGTACGTGGCTTACTTGGCATATTCGTCAAAAACATTCGATCAATGGTTGAGGATCGCATCAGTTAAGTTTCCCCCGCGATGCCTGGATTAAATTCAGATTTAGACTATATCAGTATGGCGTGCCGATTGGGCTATATGTTTATTTAGAGGTTTATTTAGTTAAATTATGACTGACCAGAACGAAAAGGCGCCATCTGAGAAAGCAAATGGTAACGGCAAGCCGTTGCCACCTTCAGCCCATCATCGGGTTAGTGGCGGTAAAAACCGTGGGTTCTGGGGTCGATTCAGAGGTTATTTCTTAGCTGGAGTGTTGGTCACGGCACCGCTTGGCATCACCGGCTACCTTGCCTGGGTGATCGTCGGCTTCATTGATCATTCCGTAACTCCCTTGGTGCCGGCACAATACAACCCGGAGACTTATCTGCCGTTCAGCCTGCCAGGTCTCGGCGTTCTCATTCTAATCATCATCCTAACGCTGATTGGTGCCTTAACGGCGGGTCTCTTGGGGCGTTGGTTGCTTCATACCGGCGAGCGTATTCTCAATCGTATGCCCGTTGTGCGCTCGATTTATTCGGCGATTAAACAAATTTTTGAAACCGTATTAGCACAGCAATCGACCGCTTTTCGGGAAGCCGTCCTGGTTGAATATCCGCGTCGTGGCATTTGGGCAATTGCCTTCATAACGGGCACGACGGAAGGTGAAGTGCAAAATCTCACCGAACAGGAAACCGTCAACATCTTCCTGCCCACAACGCCCAACCCAACATCGGGTTTTCTCCTGTTCGTACCCAGAGATGAAGTTGTTCCTCTCGACATGAGTGTCGAGGAAGCCATCAAGATGGTCATCTCCGGCGGCCTCGTCACCCCACCAGACCGCCGCCCTCTGGCCGAGCAACAAAAACCGCAAGTCTCCGCCAAAACCTACGAAGATCTAGACATCCTCCGTGAACGCGAAGCCGCTCCAGTGTTGGTACCGAAGAAGGACTGAAGTGTTGAGGCCGGGTCCTGAACAAGTTCAGGATGACGATCGAGTTTTTACCAACCACCTGTAAATCTGACACCGTACCACCAACCCTCACCGTCATTCTGACGAAGTCAGAATCCAGTTCTGAACACCGCCCTAAGGGTTGTTATATGGCGGAAGCAGAGAGCGTTTTTGAGAAAACATGCAAAAATTTATGTTAATTTTTGGCTGAATATCTATTTTGAATTACACCTATTAGAATATGTACGGAAACCCCCCTTAAGTTGGGTCAAAACGGATTGCAGAAGTGTGCGGGTTGATGACTTAGAAAATGGGAGTACGGAAAACAGTTGGTTTCGGTATGTCTTTAACCAGTCTGCTATACTCCCAAAAGCGGACATTCGTAGGCTGATGAGCGTTCAGTTTCACCTATGCTTGATAGACTGCTCCAGTTTCCGCACATGTAACTTTAATTTTGAAGAATGTCTATTTACTTGACTTAATCAATTAATGATCATATCAAGTAAATATGAATGCTGAAGAAAATGATGAAAATAAGATCTCAATCCAAACAAGTACGGGCTATTGGATAACACTCCTTGCGCGGGCAATGGAAGCTGAGTTTGAAAGCCGTTTGGCCCAATATGGCATTACTCGAGCTTCTGCAGCAGTGCTTAGCGCTGTACATTTTGACGATATCGATACGCCTGCTGCACTCGCTACTTTCATTGGTATTGATGGGGCTGCAATTACACGACATTTGGATCGGATTGAAAAACAAGGATTTATTAGACGGACTCAAAACCCAAATGACCGGCGCTCTATCATTCTAAAATTAACGAGCAAAGGTGAAAGGCTGGCACCCAAAGTTACCAAAGAGTCGAATGCTACGAACGCCAAATTTACAACCAATCTTACCGCATCCGAAAATACCGATATTCAAAACCTGGTCAGAAAGATGTTGTTGAACAGCGATTCCAAACCGACGGATATCTAGAACCTAGCACGATTCAAAAACAGGCGCTGTCAGACAAAATACGACCACTGTAAAGAGGACTATAAAATGAAATCACTATTGCATTTAGCAATCCTTTTAGCCGGGTTGCTTGTTTTATCGAATGTTGCAACGGCACAGAAATTTCCTATTTCCGAACCTATGGGGGGTAAACCGTTTGGCTCCAGCGTAAAAAAATTGGGCAATGGCGTGTATGTATTTCGCTGGTGGGTTTATCGAAACTTTTTCATCGTAACTGATGAGGGAGTCATTGTGACTGATCCAATGAATCCAAAAGCTGCAAGAATATTGCAACATGAAATCCGCAAAATCACCGACAAACCAGTCAGGTATGTTGTCTATAGTCACAATCACCATGACCATATATCCGGTGGTATTATTTTTAAAAGTGAGGGTGCAAAATTTATCGGCCACGAAAACGTCAAGAAAGAACTTGGCGACCATCCAAGTCCTGTTACACCACTTCCGGATATCACTTTTAAAGATCGTTACACGTTAAGTCTTGGCGACCGAAAGGTGAAGTTGGAATATTATGGTCCAAATCATGGTGACGGCCTTATCATCATGCGGCTACCAAAAGAGAAAATTATTTTTGTTGTCGATATTGTCACGCCGCGAAGGGTTGCTTTTCGTATGATGCCAGATTTTTGGCCTGATGAATGGATCAGAACTTTAAAGGAAATCGAAGCTACGGATTTTGACTACGTAATATCCGGGCATGGTCCTCACACTCAGCCAGCGATTGATCCTGCAAACGTCGTTAAAGAACAACGGGTTTACCTGGAAGATTTAATGGCAGCTGTAAAAACGGCTATGGATTCAGGCACGCACAGCCCTGACGCACTTCAGAAAACAGTCAAGATACCGAAATACGAACATTGGCGTAGCTACAAGAAATGGTTGCCCATGAATATAGAACGCATTTGGGCATTTTATCACATGGGTTGGTGAGGTCGGTTCGATCCAACAATTGGAGCTTAAAACTTAATTCCAGGTTCAATGAGGAGATCAAGTCCCTATATAAATAGGACTAACCACTCGCCGTTTTTTCAATGAATTAAGAGATAAATTTGATGTCCGCTTTCGGGAGTAAAGCAGACTTTTTAACCCTTACTGAAACCACTGGGTTTCCGTATGGTCAATTTCTCCAACGTCATTCTGACGAAAGAACTGGATCCCCGGATCAAGCCCGGGATGATGCGCGAGTTTGATCTACCCCGATCTTAGAAACTTCACCGCTGCGTCGCGCTCGAAGAGGTAGAGCAAGACCCGCAGGTGCTGGCCGCGCTCGGATTCTAGTTCGGGATCCATTTCGAGAATAAGCTTGGCGTCGTCACGTGCCGTTGCAATGAGATCGCCGTGAATGGCAAGGTCGGCGAGGCGGAATTCGGGGAGGCCGCTCTGGCGGGTGCCGAGGACTTCGCCTGCACCGCGCAGACGGAGGTCTTCTTCGGCGATGATGAAGCCGTCTTCAGTGTCTTTCATAATCTCCAGCCGTTTGCGGGCGGTCTCGGTGAGCCTTTGCGGATACATCAAAATGCAGGTCGATTTCTCAGAGCCGCGGCCAATGCGGCCCCGTAATTGATGAAGCTGGGCGAGACCGAAGCGTTCGGCGTGTTCGATGATCATGATCGTTGCTGCCGGCACGTCGACGCCGACTTCAATAACTGTCGTGGCGACGAGGATATCGACGCCTCCTTCGGAAAAAGCCTCCATCACAGCGTCTTTTTCTTTGCCCTTCATTTTACCATGAACCAAGCCAACACGATCGCCAAAGACGGCTTGGAGATGGGCAAAACGGTCTTCAGCGGCGGCGAGATCAAGCTTTTCAGATTCTTCCACCAGCGGGCAAACCCAATAGATCTTGGTGCCCTCCTTGAGCGCTCGCGTAACGCCCTGAACAACATCGTCCAAGCGATCGATTGCCACGGTTCGGGTGTCAATCGGTAGGCGTCCGGCAGGTTTTTCAGTGAGGCGCGACACCTCCATATCACCATAGGCCGTCAGCGTCAGCGTGCGGGGGATTGGCGTCGCTGTCATCACTAAGACATCGACCGCCCGGCCCTTGGAGGTGAGAGCTAAGCGTTGATGGACGCCAAAGCGGTGTTGCTCATCAATCACGGCCAAGGCCAGATCATTAAATTCAACACCTTCTTGGAAAATCGCATGGGTGCCGATTGCGATTTGAATGTCGCCGCTGGCATAGCCTTCGAGGATTGGCGCCCGCGTTTTGCCTTTATCGCGTCCGGTCAGCAGCGCGACCTTAACGCCGGCCGCTTCGGCCAGAGGTTCAATCGTCGCCAAATGTTGCCGCGCCAGGATTTCGGTTGGGGCGAGAATGGCAGCCTGCGCACCGCTTTCGACCGCATGTAACATAGCTAATAGTGCGACCACCGTCTTGCCGCTGCCGACATCGCCTTGCAGCAATCGATGCATGCGACCGTCTGAACTCATATCCTTGGTAATGTCATGCACGGCTTCTTTTTGCGAGTTTGTCAGCTCAAAGGGCAGGGCGGTGATGACTTTGTCTTGTAAGGCCCCCGTTCCAACTATCGTGCGGCCCGCTTGTCGGCGCATATGAACCCGCACCAAAGCCAAAGCGAGTTGATTGGCGAGCAACTCATCATAAGCGAGCCGTTGGCGCACCAAAGTCTCGGGCTCTAAATCGGTTTCATCCTCGGGCTTGTGGACTTGGGCAAGTGCGGTATTCCAACTTGGCCATTTCTGCTTTTTGAGATAGGGCCCGTCGAGCCATTCGGCCAATTCTGGGGCCAAATCCAGCGCGCCTTTGATGGCTTTTGAGAGAACTTTGAGGGACAAACCTTGGGTCAGCGGGTAGACCGGTTCTACCGCTTCAATACTGGCGCGGTCTTTGATCTCAACAACATGATCTGGATGCGGCATTTGTACGCCGTCGCCATAGGCCTCAATTGTGCCGCTAATCACGCGTTCTTCGCCTTCGGGCAGGATTTTTAGCAAATAATCGGCCCGGGCGTGGAAAAACACCAACGTCAGGCTACCGGTTTCGTCGGAACAGATAATTCTATAGGGCAGACGGCGGGATTTAGGCGGAATATGCTGATCTACGGTCACCTGCATCGTGGCGATTACGCCGGCGCGGGCTTCGACTATTTTAGGGGCATAGCGACGATCGATGATGCCGCTCGGCAGATGCCACAAAAGATCGCTGATATGAGGGCCGGCCAGTTTTTCAATGAGCTTGGCAATACGCGGCCCGACGCCAGCCAATTTGGTGACCGGAGCAAAAATCGGAAAGAGTATTTCTGGCCGCATAATTTAGGTCTAACTCGCAAATCATAATTGACATTTGGGCTGACAGATAGCTCGCAAAGGTTTACACCCTAGCGTTCTAAAGATAGATCATTGGCACCCCAGATGGAAACCGTGTTGGAAACCGTGATGGAAACTCTTCGCAAGCGACTTTTGTATAAAGCGACCCATCGCGGCATGCAGGAAACCGATAAGCTTATCGGTGGCTTTGCTGAGCAGGAACTCGGTAATTTGAGCGAAGAATTGCTGCACGCCTTTGACCTTCTAACGGATGTCCCAGATGCCGATTTGCTGAACTGGATTCTCGGTCGCGAGGCCATTCCCGAAGCCTATGACAATGAAATAATGGGTTTGATAATTAAATTTAAAGAAAGCCTTTAAGTCATTGTTAAGTATCGATAAAATATTAGATAAATCAACAGATAATCTACTTGGCGGCGTGCCCGAAGGCTATGACGGCGTTGTTCTCAGCCAGTTGATTGACGCCGACCAAACAGTGCTTTTTGTCGCCCGTGATGATCGCCGGATGGCAGCTTTGAAGGCTAGCCTCGCCTTTTTTGCAAGCGACGTAGAGGTGATTGAATTCCCGGCCTGGGATTGTCTGCCCTATGACCGGGTCTCACCCAAAAGCGATATTATTGCGGCTCGTATAGATGCACTGACCAATCTTGTTGATCGCCAGCAAGACCAGCCGCGAATCATCTTAACGACGATTGCCGCCCTGCTGCAGCGTGTGCCGGCGCGGAAATCCCTTGAAGGGTCGAGTTTAACATTTGGTGAGGGCGGTGAGACCTTGCGTGATCGTTTGTTAGGGTATCTCGAGCAAAACGGCTATGGCCGCAGTGAAACGGTGATGGAACCCGGCGAATATGCCATTCGAGGGGGCATTATCGATCTCTTTCCTCCCGGCTTTGACGAACCGCTCCGGCTTGATTTTTTTGGCGATGATTTAGACGGAATTCGGACGTTTGAGCCGTTCAGCCAAAGAACGTCGGGTGAGCGAGAGAGCTTTACTCTCAAACCGGTCAACGAAATCTCTTTGGATGAAGACGCGATCAGCCGGTTTCGCACGGCCTACCGGGCGCTATTTGGGGCGGTTTCCAGTGAAGACCCGCTTTATGAGGCAGTATCTGAAGGGCACGCCCAAGCCGGTATGGAGCATTGGCTGCCGTTATTCCACGAAGAGCTGGAGACGTTGCTGGATTATCTGCCGAGCGAGGCCGTTATTGCGCTCGATCATCAGGCGGAAGAGGCGGCGGAGTCGCGCTGGGAACTCGTCAATGAATGTTATGATGCCCGCGCCGACATGAAAGCCAGGGGGTTAGCGGTTTCTGAGACAACCTATAATCCGCTACCGGTGGACCGGCTTTATCTTACATCGAAAGACCTGGACGCTGCTTTTGCCAACTACTCAAAGCTTAAAATACAGCCCTTTTCTGCGCCCGAGCAGGCCCATAGCAGTGATGTCGGCGGCAAACCCGGCAGAGATTTTGCCGATGCCCGGGCTTTGCCGGATGTTAACGTCTATGATGCGCTGCGCGATCATATTCAAGCCGAGAATAAAGCCGGCCGCGCGGTTGTTATTGGCGCATTTTCGGAAGGCTCGGCCGAGCGTCTTCTCGGTATCTTAAAAGAACACAATATCGCCGCCTCGACCTCGCCGGAAGCCTCAATCCGCCTGGCTGTTTTAGAATTAGAGCATGGCTTCACTTCCCCGGGGCTCGCCCTGATAACCGAGCAAGATATCTTAGGCGATCGGTTGAGCTCACCGCAGCGCCGAAAAATTCGCCCGGAAAATTTTATCGCCGAAACCTCAGTTCTCAGTGCCGGTGATTTGGTGGTTCATTCGGATCATGGCATTGGCCGCTTTGAGGAATTGGTGACGTTGGATGTGACCGATTCGGGCGCGCCGCATGACTGCCTGCAATTGACCTATCACGGCGGTGATAAGCTGTTTCTACCGGTCGAGAATATCGAGATCATTTCGCGCTACGGCGAAGGTAGCGATACGATGCGCCTCGATAAGCTGGGTGGTGTCGCTTGGCAGGCCCGAAAATCACAGCTCAAACAACGTATTCGCGATATGGCGGACCAATTAATCGTCGTCGCTGCGGCGCGGGAGCTAAAAAAAGGCGAAGCGATGGAGCCGCAGCCCGGGGTCTATGATGAGTTTTGCTCTGGCTTTGCCTTTACCGAGACTGAGGATCAGGCCCGCGCCATTGGTGATGTCATTAAAGATATGGCAAGTGGACGGCCGATGGATCGGTTGATTTGCGGCGATGTTGGTTTTGGTAAGACCGAAGTGGCTTTGCGCGCTGCTTTCGTCGCGGCGATGGAGGGCAAGCAAGTCGCCATTGTGGTGCCGACGACACTGTTGTCGCGCCAGCATGTCCGTATTTTTCAGGAACGTTTCGCTGATTTTCCGGTCAAAGTGCGCCAACTTTCGCGTTTGGTTGGCAAGAAGGAGGCCGATGAGACCAAAGAGGGGCTTAAAAGCGGCCAGGTCGATATCGTTATCGGCACCCATGCGTTGCTCGCCGAAAACACCAAGTTTGATCGCTTAGGCCTGCTGATCATTGATGAAGAACAGCATTTTGGTGTCGCCCATAAAGAGCAGCTTAAATCGATGAAGCATAATGTCCATGTGCTCACCCTAACGGCGACACCGATCCCACGGACATTACAAATGGCACTAACCGGGGTGCGGGAGCTGAGCCTGATTACGACCCCGCCGGTTGACCGCTTGGCCGTCCGAACTTTTGTGCTGCCCTACGATCCGGTTGTGGTGCGAGAGGCTATTCAGCGTGAACGCTATCGGGGCGGGCAGATTTTCTATGTCTGCCCGAGAGTTGCCGATCTCGGCCATGTAGAAGAGGAGCTCAAAGAGCTGGTACCGGATCTCCGCATTGCTATGGCGCATGGTAAAATGTCCCCGGCCAAGCTCGAAGACGTTATGAACGCGTTTTATGATGGTAAGTATGATTTGCTGTTGGCGACCAATATTGTCGAATCTGGTCTTGATTTGCCGAGTGTGAATACGATCATCCTGCACCGCTCCGATATGTTTGGTCTGGCGCAACTCTATCAATTACGGGGCCGCATTGGACGCTCGAAAATTCGGGGTTATGCTTATCTGACCCTGCCGCCAAAACGCAAACTAGCCGCCTCTGCGCTAAAACGTTTGGAGGTCATGCAATCTTTGGACACGCTCGGTGCTGGCTTTACGCTGGCGAGCCACGATCTCGATATCCGGGGTGCCGGAAATTTGCTGGGCGATGAGCAGTCGGGCCATATCAAGGAAGTCGGTGTCGAGCTTTACCAACAAATGCTGGAGGAAGCGGTGGCTGAGGCTAAATCAGCCGGTGATATTGAGGATCAAGTTGCCGATAAATGGAGCCCGCAAATTGACATTGGTGTGCCGGTGCTGATCCCAAGCGATTACGTGCCGGATCTGGGCATCAGGCTTAGCCTCTACCGGCGCATTGCCGATCTCACCGATCGGGCGGAGATCGATGGCTTTGCCGCCGAAATGATCGACCGCTTTGGCTCGCTGCCGGAAGAGGTGGAAAATTTGTTGGAGACCGTTGCCATCAAGCGGCTTTGTCTGGCTGCTGGTGTCGACAAAGTGGACGCCGGCTCGAAAGGCGCGGTGATCTCGTTCCGCAACAATGAATTTAATAATCCTGCCGGTCTGGTCGAATTCATCACCTCGCAAGTCGGCACCTCCAAACTCCGCCCCGATCACAAACTCGTCTTCATGCGCAGCTGGGGCGAAGCCTCTGAACGCCTCTCCGGCGTGCAATATCTGATGAAAGAACTTTCTGACATCGCTGCCTAAGTTTTTCTAATATTTAAGCCATTGAAATCTCAATATAAAGAATAGTCTGATAGTCAGGTACTTAACACATTTGTTACTTCGCCTTTTAAATAAGCGAGAGTACACTCTTGATATGTGAATTAACTTTGATTGAGGAGAGAGTTATGCCTGCCAAAATCATGAGCGCTTTTATTTCACTTGTATTCATTTCACTCGCAAGTTCAGTTCAAGCTTCACCGCAGATATTGGGATTGATGGCGACAGCCGCGCCGATACCGTTGACCTGTGAAGATGGTATTTGCAAAGCCGAGATTACCACTGTCTGTCTGCAGGAACATCGCGCTGCGCCCATGCCGGGCCGGGCTTACAAAGCAGGGCAAGGCACCAAGATCACGATGGGTATTTTAGGCTCCTCTGGTCAGGTGAAAAACATCTCGGTCGTTCAGAAGGTGTCAATTTCAGCTAGGCGGCACTACACGTCAGTGGTCATCAGTCTACCCGAGAAAATTTTAACTCAATTGGGTCATAAGCCGTCTAAAGGCCAGGCGGTAATATCCGTCGGCGCGATGGCCTCAGCGGTGCCGGTGCCGGATGCGGCTGACAAAAAGCCCTTGAGTGCTTTTGAGATCGAAAAGTATACCGGCCCGCTGCGCCAGGTTGCCAAGGACGTGTTCGGCCGCGACAGTATTAATGTCCAAACCACCCAGCATCTCAATCAAGTTATCAACCGTCTGCCGGATAGTTTTGCCAGTGACAAAAATCAGTTTGAAAAAAGCTGGGCCAAAATTACCAATAACAAAGCGCGCAAGCTCACACCGGCAGTCAAGCGGGCAACATCGCAAATAGCCGAAACGTGTCGCTACGAATACAGCGTTGGTGTATATGCCACGATGCGCTCCTGCCTGGAGCAGCATCATGATGTGCTGGCATCCGATACCAACAAAAAAGTATGGCAGGCGATGAAGCCCGGGGGGTAATAAATGGACATTCGAGAATTATAAGTAAGGAAAAAAATGATGAAAAAAATGTGTTGGAAATTACCGTCGCGGTATGTCTTTGTTTTGCTCGCCTTGGCTATGGCCGGTCTGGTGCCGCTATCTGAGAGTCACTCGAATACGGCAGCATTGGCGCCCGGAACGGTCCTTCCCAATGGTCTTCATTATCAGCCCTGGATCAAAGAACATAAGCAGTTCTCGCTCAAAGAAATCTTGGCATCTGCTAAGGCCGAGGGCAAAGGTCTAGCAATACTTTTTGAAGAAAAAGGCTGTCCTTACTGTGCCCGCTTGCATGCAGAAAACTTTACCTTTGATGATGTTACGACTTATATGACCAAGCATTTTGATATTATTCAAATTGATCACCAAGGTGACCGGCAAGTGACCATGCTGGATGGCAAAAAACTCTCAGAACGAGCCTTTGCCCGCGCCATGAAAGTCACCAGTACGCCGACGACTTTATTTATGAAGCAAGGTGGCGCGGAAAATTTTCGCATGCCGGGCTTTATCCCAGCGGCTTATTATCGAGCCGGCTATCAATATGTCGTTGAAAAAGGCCCAGCGAGCGGCGTCGGTTTTATTCCGTGGGTCAAAGCTTTCGCCAAGCGCGCCCAGGAAAAACAAACCCAATAACATTTGTTAAGGATAGCTTGGTATCGCAGCTTTATTCTTTATTCCAGTAATTGTATTGGATTTGAGGAGTAAAAGATGAGGCTAACGGATGCGCTGCGCGGTGAACATGCAATTTTATACGAGATTTTTGCTGGCGTGCGCGAGACGCTCGACGAAAGTGATGAGATCGCCGTTATTCGCACCGCCGTCGCACTTCTTGAGCGCAACTTGATGTCTCATGCGGCTATTGAAGATGAAATTCTCTTCCCCGAGCTGGATACTCACATCAAGGGCATGGGGCCCTTGGAAATGATGCGTTCTGAGCATCAAGGAATTGACGAGTATCTGGAGGCCATCCGCAATGAGACGGACGTCGCCCAGTTGAAAAAACAGACCGGCCAGCTTTTAGAGCTCGCTTTCAACCATTTTCAAAAAGAGGAAATGGCATTGTTTGGCATGGCCGAGCAATTCCTTAGCGAAGATGAATTAACCGCTCTTGGCGACAAATGGGCATCCAGGCGCAAGGTCGATGTCCAAGGCCAAAGTTGTATGGCTGCTTCTTAGCGTTATTTCTCAAATTTGCCCGTTAGCACGGCCTTTTCAATTGTCATGAAGTGAAGATTAAAACCGATGATGGCTGCCGATAAATCCGGTGTGACAGGCAGTTCAGCCGTGTTTACGGCGTGAAGCGAAAAGACATAACGATGGGGGCCATGACCTTCGGGCGGGCAGGGGCCACCATAGCCCGGGGCGGGGAAATCATTGCGGGTTTCAATCGCGCCGGCAGGAAGCCCATTTTTGGAGGCATCCAAAGCCAATTCGCGGACATCTTTCGGGATATTAATCACCACCCAATGCCAAAACCCACTGCCGGTCGGTGCGTCGGGATCATACATGGTCAGCGCGAAGCTTTCTGTACCTTCCGGTGGATCGGTCCAGGCCAAATGCGGTGACTGATTGCCGCCCGCGCAGCCAAAACCAAATTCCTCGGCCAATATATGGTCCATCGCGAGGGGATCACCCTCATTAAAACTGTCACTTGTGAGCTCGAAATTAGACATTTGACGCCTCCCTTTTGTGGTCAGTCTAAAACAAACGGGGGCAGATGTGAACAATCAATTCTAATAATATATCGGCTAATAGATTGAAAGTATGGAATTAATTCATCGTTATTTGGAGTTGTTACATCAATTCACAACTCGTTTATTAGCTTGATACATTCGTCTGTCATTCTGCACCGGCTCGAAAAGGAGAAGAAAGATGAGAAGCATCTTTATCGCACTATTACTGGGATTATTAATCCTGCCATTTTTGAAAACGCCGATGACAGCAGAAGCTGACAACGGGCGTATGTTGATTGTCGTCATTGAGCCGCCAGCTAATTTTAGCGCTACGGCAGGTAAATTAGGCTATCGAATTGGTGCAGTTTTCGAGCTGAAAGAACTGTCGATGAAGGCCGTAAAGGTTTTGGCTCCTAAAGGGCATTCCATTGACGCTGCAATTTCCGAATTAGAAAAGCATTTCCCTGATATCGTTGTTGATGGCAGCGAAGTATGAACGTCCCCTTTAAACTCTTTCTCCCCCTAGAGTTTAAAAATGCAAAAGCCCGCTGAGTAATCAGCGGGCTTCTTTTTGCGAATTGTGATTTTTATTTAATGCTATCGAGAATTTTTGTGAGGCGGCGGGTGCCGAGATATTCACGGGTGCCGTCACCATGCACAACTTTTCCCTGGCGATCAAAAATAAAACTAGACGGCACGTAAACCAGCGGTGAGAAGTCCTTCTCGACCTTTGGGCTGGCACTGATGACGCGAATGGCAGGGTGGAAGGTCCGCACCATGGAGCGCAAACGTCCCGGCGACGCATCACCATAACGACCTTCGGTCCAGCTTACGGCAACAACATTCACCCGCTCAGTTCCACCGTTCTGTAAAAAATCACTGAGTTGCACGAACTCAGCACGACAGGTGCTTCACCAACTGGCGAAAAAGACCACCATGACAGGTTTGCCGTCAAAGGTTTCCTGTCCGACTTTTTTACCTAGAACCGGCTGCGCTGCCAGTAATCCTGCCTTCACGCTCTCAGATAAACTGAGGCCTGGCCCGGCTTGGGCAGCGGGTGGCATCAAAGCGACCACGGTCCCAAAAATTGCGATAACAAATAATTTCTTCAAACTCATAAAACATCACCTAACGATAATCTAAGTTGGAACTTATTCTGACAATACATGAATGCTAAATCCATTAACTTTATTCCATGTATTAGTAAAATTTACGTGTTCAGGTTGGCCGACTTATTACCACAGATATTCTGGGCCCAACTCTCGGATATCGCCGCAGCCAATCTGCGCCAGAGTTCGGTCAACTTCATCTGTCATGATATCCAACACATGCTCACCACCTGCCTCACCTAAAGCGCCAACGCCAAAGACGAAGGAGCGGCCTGAAAAAGTGAAGGCGGCACCGGAGGCAAAGGCTTTAACAATATCGCCGCCGCCTCTGACCCCACTATCCAGCATGACCGGCATATCGGGACCTGCCGCTTCGACAACACGGGGCAGGGCTTCGATCGAGGAGGGGGCACTATCCAATTGGCGACCGCCATGATTAGAAACGATGATACCGTCTGCGCCAACGCGCTTCACGGCTTCGGTGGATTTCGGTGACAGAATTCCCTTAATGACAAGCGTGCCATCCCAGGCATCCCGGATACGCTTGACCAGTTCTTCGTCAACTCTGGCGGATACTTGCAGGACCTGAGCCGCGCCCAGGGTTTTCCCATCAGCCGCATCTTTCATATAGGGCACCATATTCTCAAATCGCGGCGTGCCATTGGCGAGCGTCGAAAAAGCCCAGTTTGGTTTTTTTGCAATATCCCAAATAACCGAGGGCGTCATTTTAAACGGCAAAGTGAAGCCGTTGCGAAGATCGCGCAGGCGTTTCGATGGTTCTGGAATGTCGACAGTAAGGACAAGAACTTTAAACCCGGCAGCTTTAGCGCGCGCTATGAGATCGAAGCATATATGATCCTGACCCGGCACATAGAGCTGAAACCACGCATGCTCGGGAGCAATCTCGGCAATGGTTTCAAGCGAGGTTGTTCCGACGGCACTTAATATGTATGGCACATTTCTATTCTTGGCCATTGTCGCCAAATAGGTATCAACTTTCGGCCAGATCAAATTAGCCAGACCCACCGGAGAGACGCCGATCGGGGCATCATAAGTATGGCCAAATAACGTGATTTTCTGGCTTCGCTCCGTGACATCACGCAAATATTCCGGGCAGAGGGTAATATCTTCAAAGCCCGTGCGATTGCGCCGGATGTTGGCTTCACTGCCAGCGCCGCCATCTAAATAATCAAAGGCGAGTTTGGGGATACGCTTTTTTGCTGCGTCGCGAAGATCATCGATGGTGAGAAATTTATTGAGATTATTTGTGGTCATAAAGTAGTTCCTGGTAGGCCGCTATACCGATTGCACGCCAGATTCAAAAAATTCCCGCTGCTTTTCCTCAGCAACGTTTAACATGCGCTCCAACACATTTGGGTCTTGCGCGCCCGAGATAGAGAATTCCCGCTCAAAAATAAAGGCGGGTACGCCGCTAATGCCGAGACGATGCGAGCGCGGGTTTTGTTCAAGGATATCGGCAATGTCTTCATCGCTATAGAGATAGTCTCGTAAGCTTTGATCATCAAAGCCGATACTGGCACCTATTTCGATCAACACGGAGCGATTGCCGATATCGCGTCCGGTCATGAAATAATTTTGATAGAGCGTTTCAACCATTTCCGAGGCTCGGTTTTCGCGCGCCGCAAACCGAACCAACCGGTGAGAATCAACGGTGTTTGGTGTGCGTTTGACCTGGTTGAAGTCAAATTCAATACCAACGCTTTTGCCGGCTTGGTCAATCGCCGAATATAATCTTTGTGAGCGTAGTTCTCCGCCAAATTTTTTATGCATATAGTCTTCGAAGTCGATACCTTCGGGCGGCATATCTGGATTAAGCAAAAAAGCATGCCAGAAAATCTCGGCATTGAGGTTGGGTCGCCGATCCAGCATTTCCTCCAGCCGTCGCTTGCCGATATAACACCACGGGCAAATTGTGTCGAATATAATGTCGATGCGCATGCCTTAAGCTAGCGCTGTTTAAGTCTGGGATCAATCTCTGTGCCTTCCCATTCAACGATAAGTCTTCACACAACCAATAGTATAGGGTATTGAGAGTTTTAATCGGTCTTTAGGTTTTTCAGAGAATGAAGTCTTCCACACCCTTCGGCAATATTGGCGCGATAATGGCAATCCGCGACTATCGGATGTTTTGGGCCGGTAATTTTTTGTCGAGATGCGGCAGTTGGGTGCAACGATTGGCGATTGCATGGTTGACGTGGGAGTTAACGCACTCACCGGGCTGGCTCGGCATTATTGGCTTTTTATCCCTGTTTCCCTTTGCCGCCCTGACACCTTTTTCAGGGGCGGTCGCTGATCGGTTTGGTATCCGCCGCACGGCCATGGCATCAAACTTGATATCGGCCACCAATGCCTTTGTATTCGCAGTTCTGACTTATTCCGGCGTGCTCACCATTGAGCTTATCGTTCTCCTTACGCTGGTTCACAGTATCTCCGGCTCGTTCAGTGCACCGGTC
>Ga0233430_1003535_pt1 | contig 15691 bp, 13 predicted proteins | sample SI_118_April2016_2_FD_179883 | JGI IMG/M metagenome (GOLD analysis project Ga0233430, IMG submission 179883) | Seawater microbial communities from Saanich Inlet, British Columbia, Canada - SI_118_April2016_150_MG | ecosystem: Environmental > Aquatic > Marine > Inlet | place: Canada: British... | reverse complement strand
AAACAGCGGTGAGGCCCAGGTGTTGTCCATGATGACCGTGCAGCCCTTGGCATGTGCTGCCTTGGTGATGGCGGGAATGTCCTGCATGACAAAGGTTTGCGAACCCGGTGCCTCGACATAAACGACCCGGGTGTTGTCCTGGATCAGATCGGCGATGCCGGCACCGATGGTGGGGTCATAAAATGTTGTAGAGACATCGATCCGCTTGGCCAGGGTGTCGCAGAAACGCCGGGTCGGGCCATAGACGCTGTCTACCATTAAAACATGATCGCCGGCTTTCAGAAACGACATCAAGGCCGCGACAATTGCCGCCAGGCCAGAGGGGTAGACCATGCAACGGTCGCCGCCCTCAACTTCACAGACCATATCTTCCAAAGAGAATGTGGTCGGTGTGCCCATGCGTCCGTAATAGACCCCTCGTTCCCCCCCCTCGCGCCGTTTCCTGGATTGATCAAGTGCATCCAATGTGGGGTAAAGAACAGTGGAGGCGTGGTAGACTGGCGGGTTTACAATGCCAAGGTTGCTTTCCGGGTCGCGGCCAGCCGTGACCAGTTTGGTTTCGTCTTTCATGGTGTTGCGTCTCATTCATATGGTGGGTGCGGGTGATAGCCCGGAGGAGGTTGCCTCTATAATGGCATTCCCTATGGATTTGGTCCCAAAAAAAATCGTGATGGCGCTTATTCTATCTTGTTGTCGCGTGTCAAAATGTTTGTTACCGTTTGCTACGCTTAGCTTTTCTAATTTAGAGATGAGTTTAATTCATGGAGGGCGAGGCAACGAACAGACGGCGGGGTTTATCTTTGATCCTGCGGACTACTAATAGACGATTACATATTGACGATAACAATTGGCGACCAACGTTGATAACAACAGGGAAGATCAATCAATGAAAAATATAGCTATTCTGGCAGCTGGTGTCGGTGCGGCCTTTTTGGCCACGGCAGCAACTGCGGGGACCATTGCCGATGTGCAAAAACGTGGAGAGCTGAATTGCGGCGTCACCACGGGTTTGGCTGGCTTTGCAGCTCCCAACGATAAGGGCGAATGGGCCGGTTTTGACGTGGATATCTGCCGCGCCGTTGCCGCCGCCGTCCTTGGCGATGCCATGAAAGTGAAGTTCACGCCGACAACAGGTAAAAGCCGTTTCCCCACCCTGCAGTCCGGCGAAGTGGACATGCTGGCCCGGAACACGACCTGGACCTTTGATCGGGACGTGAAGCTTGGCTTTGAGTTTGCGGGCGTCAACTTCTATGACGGCCAGGGCTTTATGGTCCGCAAAGACCTCGGTGTAAAATCTGCGCTGGAATTGGATGGTGCCACGGTTTGTGTGACCACGGGTTCCACCACGGAATTGAACCTGGGCGATTACTTCCGCGCCAATAACATGAAGTACACCCCGGTGGTCTTCGAAAAATCTGATGAAGTCCGCGCCGGTTATATCGCTGGCCGTTGTGATGCCTACACGACTGACCGTTCCGGTCTGGCGGCACAGCGTTCACAGATGCCGAACCCGGATGCCCACGTGGTGCTTCCCGAGGTGATCTCGAAAGAGCCCCTTGGTCCTTTGGTTCGCCACGGCGACAACCAATGGGGCGACGTGGTGCGTTGGACCCTCAACGTCATGATCATTGCTGAAGAAAAGGGCCTGACGTCTGCCAATGTCGGCAGCATGATGGGCTCCTCCTCGGATCCAGAGGTCAAGCGTCTGCTTGGTGTCGAAGGTGAATATGGTGCACGTCTTGGCCTTTCCAACGATTGGGCCATGAACGTCATCAAGCAGGTCGGCAACTATGCCGAAAGCTACGATCGGAACATTGGCCCGAATACGGCGATTGGTCTGACCCGTGGTGTAAATGCGGCCTGGAACCAGGGCGGTATCCTGTACTCACCGCCGTTCCGTTGATCGCAGCGTAACGATCTAAGTCAAAGCTTTATGTGTAGAATCTACATGTATTGGGCATTGATAGCCGTCTAGATGGCTGGCGCGCCCGACCCGATTATAGGGCCGGGCGCGTCCCATCAGGCGGTTTTTTCGTTTCTATTGCTGTAACGCTCAGACCGGAAACAAGTCACTAAAGACGGACTGTCTGAACTGTTGCAACATGCTTAGGAAAATCGACCATTAATTGGCCGATTGTTAGGGCAATTTTCAATTTATTGGGGTCACTTATGTGACCCAGATTATTGGCTTAATTGCTCTATTCTCAAGAGTCTGAGCGCATTTTCTTAAAATGCGCTCGGGGCAGCGGGGGGTGTGATGGCCGTAGCCGAAGGTGGTGTGAAGCCCGGGAAAGCATCGTTACTTTACGATGCGCGGGTTCGTGCAATAATTTATCAGGTCGTAATGGCCGGCGCCGTGGTGTTCTTCTTTGCCTGGCTGACGGTCAACACCATTGATAATCTCGAAAAACGCGGCATCGCCAGCGGTTTCGAATTCCTCAATCATCCGGCCGGATTCGGGGTGCCATTTTCCCTGATCGAATATACCGAGGCCTCGCCCTATAGAACGGTGTTTATCCTTGGGGTTCTGAACACGCTGTTCGTATCCGCCGTGGGTATCGTTCTTGCCACCCTTCTTGGCTTTACGCTGGGCGTGATGCGCCTGTCAAAGAACTTTCTGATCTCTCGCATTGCGGCGGTGTATCTGGAAACGTTCCGCAATATTCCCCTGCTTTTGCAGATCTTGTTCTGGTACATCGGCGTCCTGCAATTGATGCCGCAACAGCGCAGCTCGATCATATTTTTTGAGAATGTCTTCATCAATAACCGCGGTATTTTCTATCCCGCAATGCAGGCGGAATCGGGCTTTATGGCCGTTCCCATCGCCTTCGTCATTGGCATCCTCGCAACCATTGTTTTGGCGAAGTGGGTGAAGCGCCGGCGTGAAAAAACTGGTCAGGGCTTTCCTACTATATGGGCCGGTCTTGGCCTCATATTCGGCCTGCCTATTTTGGCGGCCCTGGTCACGGGTTTGCCCTGGACGTGGAGCTTGCCGCGCCTGCAAGGTTTCGGCTTTAAGGGCGGCTCTGTCATTATCCCTGAATTTCTGGCCCTGTTGTTGGCGTTGACCATTTATACCGCCGCTTTTATCGGCGAGATTGTTCGCGCCGGTATTCAGGCGGTCTCGCATGGCCAGACGGAAGCAGCCCATGCCCTGGGTATCAAGCCCAGCACCACCCTGCGCCTGGTGATCATTCCACAGGCCATGCGGATTATTATTCCACCCCTGATCTCGCAGTATCTGAACCTGGTGAAGAATTCGTCCCTGGCGCCCGCTATTGGTTACCCTGAAATGACCCAGGTCTGGGCCGGCACGGTGTTGAACCAATCGGGCCAGGCCCTGGAATGTATGGCGATGGTGATGGGTACCTATTGTCTTATCTCGTTAAGCATCTCGGGCGTTATGAATTGGTACAATTCCCGTGTCGCGTTGGTGGGGAGGTGACGTCATGAGCCATACAGATTACGGCGAAACCGAAGCGGTCTTCACCCCAAGACCGGACCTGCCGCCGCCCGCCAGCACCGTTGGTCTGGTTGGCTGGGTGCGAAGCAATTTGGTGCCCGATTGGTTCAATGGTGCGATGACCGTGTTGGCTATCATTGCCTTGTTCATGGTCATTCCACCGATCATCAATTGGACCTTGTTGGACGCCCATTTTGTCGGCGACAGCCGCAAGGCCTGTAAACCCAATGTGCAGATCATCCGGGACAAGGTCACAACACAGGGCACCATGCCCGATGGCAGCACAATTGAGGTGCAGGCGACGGCGGACCGTATCGTTATTCCCGAAGGCGTCACCCCGAATGTGCGCTGGGAGAGGAAAATGGTCGAAGGCGTGGTCCGGGCCAAAGGTCGGGAATACGCCAAGGTGGTGGTTGAAAAAGATGTGGTCATAGAAGGAGCCTGTTGGGTCTTTGTCGGCATCCGATTTGATCAATTTATCTACGGCTTTTATCCCAGGGAAGAGCGTTGGCGTCCAACGGCGGTGATTGGCATTGGCTTGTTGATGATCATCTATGCGTTGACCGACGGCCTGCCACATCGGGGCCGGGTTGCCATGTTCCTGTTGATCCCGTTCCCTGTCATTGCCTTCTTTATGTTCTCGGGCGGTGTCTTCGGTATGCCTCATGTGGACAATGCAAAATGGGGTGGGTTGGTCTTAACGATCATTATATCGTCGGTGGCCATAACGGGGGCCCTGCCGATCGGTATCTCCCTGGCGCTGGGGCGACGAAGTCAGATGCCTATAATCAGGTGGTTCTGTGTTTTGGTGATCGAGTTTTTCCGCTCTGTCCCCATGATCACGATCTTGTTCATGGCCTTGGTGGTCCTGCCCCTATTCCTACCAGCGGGAACATCGTTTGATCAGTTGCTACGGGTATTGATCGGCGTCACCTTGTTCGTTGCGGCCTATACGGCGGAGGTGGTCCGTGGTGGTCTGCAGGCCCTGCCAAAGGGGCAGTACGAGGCGGCGAATGCTCTGGGCCTTGGCTATTGGAAGATGATGCGTTTGATCATTCTGCCGCAAGCCTTGCGCATCATGATTCCGGCCATCGTGTCCTTGTTCATTGGAATCTTCAAGGACACCACCCTGGTGCAGATCGTTGGTTTGAACGATCTGCTGACCATGGTGCAATTGGCGGTTACCGATGCGCAGTGGATCGGCCTTTCCAAGGAAGGCTATTTCTTCTGCGGCTTCGTCTTTTTCATCTTCTGCTTCTCCATGTCGCGGTATTCAATGTACCTCGAACGCAAACTCCATACGGGCCATTAGAGCCCCATAAGAGCCCGGAAATAGGGAGACTAACTATGAGTGACAGCGCTGCTGATATTGACGTCGATCAATCGAAATTGAAGATCTCGGATGAGATCGCCATTCAGATCAACGCCATGCATAAATGGTATGGCTCCTTCCATGTCCTCAAGGACATAAATTTGACAGTCAATCAAGGGGAGCGGATCGTTGTCTGCGGCCCTTCGGGGTCGGGCAAATCAACTCTGATCCGCTGTATTAATCGGTTGGAGGAGCATCAGCAGGGCCAGATCTTTGTCGATAATGTGGAATTGACGAATGATCTGAAAAACATCGATACCGTGCGCCGGGAGGTCGGCATGGTGTTCCAGCATTTCAACCTGTTCCCGCATCTGACGGTTTTGGAAAACTGTACGCTGGCGCCAATCTGGGTCCGCAAAATGCCCAAGGCGGAGGCGGAGGAGATTGGCATGCGCTTCCTGGAAACCGTGCGCATCCCCGAACAGGCCGATAAATTCCCCGGTCAGTTATCGGGCGGTCAACAACAACGTGTCGCCATCGCCCGGTCGCTGTGCATGAACCCGCGCATCATGCTGTTTGATGAGCCGACATCAGCCCTAGATCCCGAAATGATCAAGGAAGTTCTGGAAGTCATGATCCAGCTGGCCGAAGACGGTATGACCATGATCTGCGTCACCCATGAAATGGGTTTCGCACGCAAAGTCGCCAACCGGGTGATCTTCATGGACCAGGGTGAAATCGTTGAACAGAACGAACCGGAAGAATTCTTCAACAACCCAAAATCCGACCGTACCCAATTGTTCCTAAGTCAAATCCTCAGCCACTAGGTTCAGCCTGGATAAGCACCACTATTTCCGCTTGTTGCATCGTTACACGTAACGCCCTATATGTTACATGTAACGGAAATGGAAGCAGGAATATGAGCACAAGCGCGGAACGGCAAAGACGACGGCGGGCACGGTTAGCCACTGAAGGCTACGTGGATGTTTCCGTGTCAGTTTTGCGGGAGCATCGCGCCGCCGTCGCAGAATTCGCTAAGAACCTGAATAGCGGTCGGGCTGTTCCCACCTTTGATGACCGCTTAGGCCCGGTGATACGATGCCTCAAGTCAATGCAGGCGCATTTGCAAGACGTCGGCGTTCTACACGCGGGAATATTCGGCAGTACAGCCCGTGGTGACGGCGGGGCAGACAGCGATATTGATGTTTTGATCGACATAGATGTTGAGCGCGTGCGCGATATTCTAAATTATGTGAAGATCTGCGAAGAGATAAAATCCGGCATTGGCGAGATATTTCCCGATATTGGCGTAGATGTCGCATCTCACGAGGGGTTACATGCAGGTATCCGTGAATCCGTAGAGCAGGATATCATATATGCCTTCTAAGGATCCCGGCGTCCGTCTGCGACATATAGTTGAGAATGCAGACCGCATTTCTGAATATACGGCCGAGATGGAAATGGCCGATTTTTTGAGGGATCAAATCACGATTGATGCAGTCGAACGATGCATGCAGCGCATAACCGAGGCCGCGAGGATCCTGGGCGATCAATTTGATCTGGATTACCCCGATTTAAATCTTCCAGAACTACGAAAATTTGGCAGTGTTCTAGGCATGGCTATGAAGGTATTATACCAACGCTGACTTGGGGTTACGTTCATGATCTACTCCCTGGACTAGCCGCCATAGCGTCGAAAGAATTAAAGAAGTTGGAGGGTTGATCTCTACGCAAAATCAAGGATGTTGTTGGCATCCTGCCACGGCGCGGGGACTTCTTCCTGGTTGTAGGGGTTGAAGCCGAACCGTTGATACAGAGGCAGGGCCTTGGGGTGGTCCAGGGTGCAGGTGTTGACCGTGACCCGGCTGGGCTCCCGCTGCCAGATCATGTCCAGGGCCTGGCCAAGCAAATATGGGCCCAGGCCTAGGCCGATGAATTCCGGCATGATGCCGAAGTAAGCCAACTCGATGGTTGGCATGGCGCGGGCATCCAGTTCGAAAAAACCCGCCGGCACGCCGCCTACATACAACACATAAACCTCAACCGCTTCATCCTGGATGATCGCGGTCAACTCCTCATCCGATAGCTTTTTGCGGTCAGTCCAATACCAGGGCCGGCCAACTGCGTCATAGAGGTAGCGGTAAAAGCTCACCGTGATATCGGCTGCACCCATCAGGGCAAAGCGCCGGGCCTTGGGCACTACGTGCGGTAGGGAGCCACGCTCCAACATCTCCAAATAGGTGACAATGACCGGTCCGTCGTCCATCTGGTGGCCCACAGGCAGGGCGTTGCCGTCGAGGCGATGGCTCATGGTGGTGACCGGTTCTACCCTATAGCCCAGGCGTTGGTAGAAGCCGACGGCCTGGGTATTGCTGCCCCGTATCATTAAATGCACTTTTGGAACGCCTGCAGCTTTCAGGTGATCCTCGGCCCCTTGCATGATGCGCCGTCCCAGAGCCTGGCCCTGGCGATCCGGGTCGACGGCGACATAATAGACCCAGCCCCGGTGGCCGTCTTGCCCAACCATGGCCGTCGCGACGATTTGACCGTCATCTTCCAGGATCAGTATTTCGCCATGCCCCCCCGATAAGCAAAAGGCGATATCTTTGCGGGCGTCATTCAAAGGGTTGCGCATCAAGTCGGCCCGCTGCCACAGATCAACAACCGCCGCCTCGTCCGCCTCGCCGTATGTTCTCAGCTCCACGTGACGACCAATCAGGTCACGACAGGTGTGTCTTTGCGGCTGCCCCATTCCGACCAGCTGCCGTCGTACAATGTGTTGTCTTCATGCCCTAAAGTGCGCAGACCCAACAACAAAACCGCCGCCGATACACCGGAACCACAGGAGGTGACGACGGGGCGCTCCAGATCGACGCCGGCGTCGGTAAACAGTGCGCGCAATTGTTCGGTTGATCGTAGGGTCCCATCCTCGTTCAACAGTTTGTCATAAGGCAAATTGCAGGCACCCGGCATATGGCCGGAGCGTAATCCCGCGCGCGGCTCTGCCGCTGTGCCGTCGAAACGCCCGGCTCCGCGGGCATCAATGATCTGTCTGTCGCCACCCTGATCGATCATGGCCAACATCTGTTCCACGGAACGCACCATGTCCTCCCTGTAATCGGCGCAGAAACTGGCGGCCTTTGGCGTTGCAACCGTGTCCTCGACAGCGCGTCCCTCGGCCTGCCATTTCGTGAAGCCACCATCCAGAACCGCGACCTTGTCGTGGCCAAAAGCACGGAACATCCACCAGACGCGACAGGCCCCCGTTAGCTTGCCGCCGTCATAGGTGACGACCGTATCGTCGTTGGAAATCCCCAGCGCACCTACCGCATCGGCAAAGGTTTTGCCGCTTGGAAACATGTGGGGCAGGTCGCTGTCAGGTGCGCAAACCACATCAATGTTAAAGCGTTGCGCGCCGGGGATATGCTGGGCGGTATACTCTGCATTGGCATCACGCTGTTCGGCCGGCAAGTAGAACGAACCATCAAGTATCTTAACATTGGCCTGGCCTAAGTTGTCAGCCAACCAGGTCGTGGAAACGGTCTGGGGATTATTCATAATTTACCTCAAGAAGATATTTTAATTATCTGATATTATTCAGAAAATTCGATTGAAATTCTGCGATTTTGTTTGCCTTTTTTCTCAATCTTGCGCACCCGAACCGGTCCGATTTCCGAGGTGTTGGCGACGTGGGTGCCGCCACAGGGCTGTAGATCACAGCCGTCCACATCGATCAGACGAACCCGGCCCTGGCCCATGGGGGGCTTCACGGACATGGTCTTGACCAGGTCCGGCTGGGCGGTCAATTCTTCATCGGAAATCCAGCCGACGCTGACCGGATGGGCCTGTGCAATCAGCTCGTTCAGGCGTTCCGTTATCGCATCTTTCTCCACCGTCATCTCGGGCATGTCGAAATCAAGCCGGCCCTTGCCGTCGCTGATCTGGCCGCCGGTGACGGGATATTCCACGACGGATGACAGCAGGTGCAAGCAGGTATGAATGCGCATCAGGCGGTGGCGCACATCCCAGTCAATGGCAGCCGTTACGGTCGTGCCCACAGCCGGAACATCCTGTCCCTCGGCGGGAACATGGATGACACCATCGGGGCCGTCGCCCTTGACCGTGGTGGCGATGGCGATTTCGCTGCCGTCACTAAGGCGCAGGACGCCCGTGTCGCCCGGCTGTCCGCCACCCGTGGGATAAAATATGGTGCGGTCCAGCTCTATCCCGCCGCGTTCGTTGATGGCCGTGATGGTGGCCTCACAGGTTTTTGTATAAGGGTCGTCGCGGAACAGCAGTTCGGTCATATAAGCCTCTATCCAGTGTCCTGGTTCAGGAATACGCCGTGTTTAGGACGGCCATATAGGCCCCTCGGCCCGATGGCACTGGGAGCGTGGTTCGCCGTGATGCTATCATCACAAGGATCGCGCGACAACGTCCGAGGGGCCTATATGGCCGCCAATTTGGTCGCTTCTCCACGCCTCCGGACGGCGTCGGCACCGTTTAACGATGCACCACATCGTCGGCGCGGCACCTCCTACCCGGAGGCACGGAGAAGCGATCCTAAACACGGCGTATTCCTGAACCAGGACACTTGTTGCTACCCGTTGTTTGCCATCCAACTTGGCACAGGCAGGCCATTCTCTCGCAAAAACGGCACATTGAACATCTTACTTTGATAACGCTGTGCGCCATCACAAAGCAAGGTCACAATTGTGTGCCCGGGCCCTAATTCTTTGCCCAGACGGATGGCACCGGCAACATTCACCCCGCTGGAGGAGCCCAGAACCAAACCTTCTTCAATAATCAGGTCAAAGACGATCTGTAAAGACTCTTCATCGGGAATTTGAAAAGGACGGTCCACAGCCAAACCCTCCAGGTTGGCGGTGATCCGTCCCTGACCAATGCCCTCGGTGATGGAGGACCCCTCTGACTTCAATTCACCGTTGGCGTAATAATTGTACAATGCCGCCCCGGGCGGATCAGCCAGGCCGATGGTGATGGCGGGGTTCTGCTCCCGCAAATATTGCGCGATACCAGCCAACGAGCCGCCGGAGCCGACGGCGCATATGAAGCCATCGATCTTGCCATCCGTCTGCCGCCATATCTCCGGCCCCGTGGTCTGATAATGGCCCTGGCGGTTATCCACATTGTCGAATTGATTGGCCCAGATGGCACCTTCAGGGTGCTGGGCCGCTATTTCGGCGGCTAACCGCCCTGAATATTTGATGTAGTTATTGTCGTCGCGGTAGGGCAGGGCGGCGACTTCCCGCAGATCCGCACCACACATGCGCAACATGTCTTTCTTTTCCTGGGTCTGAGTTTCAGGAATGACGATGACCGATTTGTAGCCGCGTGCATTGGCGACCAGAGCCAGGCCGATGCCGGTGTTGCCGGCGGTGCCTTCAACGATAATACCGCCGGGTTTCAGATCACCCCGCGCCTCTGCCGCCTTGACGATGGCCAGGGCGGCGCGGTCCTTGACGGAACCGCCGGGGTTGAGGAATTCCGCCTTGCCCAGAATTTCACAGCCCGTCACCTCCGAAGCCTTCTGCAGGCGGATCAACGGCGTATTGCCGATGCTGTCGATAAATCCATCTCGTACGTCCATGTCTCACTCCGGCACCTAATTCCACAATCAATTGAAATCTAGGTACGATATCCGAAGGAAACAAGTAAATACGAATTTAATACAAACAAATGCTGTAAAATTAAGCCAGCCAGCGACGGCGAATATCATCCCGGTTCAGGGCCAGCCATTGGGCCGCAATAATCGCGGGCCCGGCGGTAATACGACCATCGGACAGCGCCGCCATGACATCATCGAAGGCCATGACGATGACCTTGATGTCCTCGCCTTCCGCTTCTACCCCGTGAACGCCGCCGGCGTTGGCGGCGTCTGTTTGGGCGCAATAGATCGAAATTTGTTCACTGGTAATACCGGGGGAGGTATAGCAATCCACGACATGGGTGATGTTGTCCAACTCGATACCGGCTTCTTCCCGCGCCTCCCGCCGGACGACGTCTTCCAACGCCTCGCCGTCTTCAATAATGCCGGCAACCACTTCCAGACACCACGGATCATCGCCACGGGCGTAAAGGCCCATGCGGAATTGCTCTATCAAAACGATCTCATCGCGCGCCGGATCATAGGGCAGGACCAGGATGGCGTGGCCCCGCTCCATTACCTCGCGTTTGATCTCCGCACCCATGCCGCCTTGATAGAGGCTGTAGCGTAATCGATATTCATCGATCCTGGTGTAGCCTTGAAATGCCGTACGCTTTTCAATGATTTCGACCTTGCGGTCCTCGGGCTTACTCATATGGGACTTACTCTTATGGGGCTTACTCATGTTGCGCGTCCTAATTATCCTTGGGCACAACCCGATCAACCAGGCGGCTAATCGTCAGGCCTTGAACCAGGATGGAGAATACGACGACCGCGTAGCAGATCGTGACGATGGCGTCCTTTTCCGTACCTGCGGGAAGGGATAATGCCAGGGCGACGGAAATGCCGCCGCGCAGGCCGCCCCAAGTCAACACCGGAATAGCGCCTTTGGTGAAATCCCGCCACAGGCCCAACAGCCCGATGGGTACGGCAACGGCGACAAAACGGGCGCCAAGGACCAGGGGAATGGCGATCAGGGCAACCCACATCAAACCGGGTTCCATTGAAATCACCACGACCTCCAAGCCGATTAACAAAAACAGCACGGCATTGAGAATTTCATCGATCAAGGTCCAAAAATTGGTTAGATGGTTACGCGTAGTCTCGCTCATGGCCAGGCGGGTGCCGTGGTTGCCGATCAACAGCCCGGCGACGACCACGGCGATGGGTCCCGATGTGTGCAGCAGGTGGGCGATTTCGTAGGTCACGGTGACCAGAGCCAGGGTGATGATGATTTCCAAATTGTATTCATCTATGGAACGCAGGGCCCAAAAGGCGATGGCACCAGCGGCCAGACCAAGGATGGCACCGCCGACGGCTTCCCGCAGGAATAAAATGGCGATGCCCATCGCATCTATGGCTTCGCCCGATCCATGCCCGGCATCCGACGTGGCCATGGCCAGCAGGATGAGGAAGACAACAACGCCCACACCATCGTTGAACAGGCTTTCCCCGGCAATCTTCGCTTCCAGGCTGGCGGGGACTTTGGCTGTTTTCAGAATGCCCAGAACCGCGACCGGATCAGTCGGCGAAATCAGGGCACCAAACACCAGGCAATAGATGAACGGCAACGACTGCCCCACAAGTTCAAAAGCCAGCCAAATGCCGCCGCCTACAATTGCCGTGGACATCAACAAACCGCCCGTGGCCATGGCCGCGATGGGCCAGCGCCGCGCCGCCAATTGTGCCAGATCCACATGCAGGGCACCTGCGAACAGCAGGAAACCCAACATCCCGTTCATCAGTGCGGCGGTAAAATCAATCTCGATCAGGGCGGCCCGCAACCCCGGCCCAACCCCCCAACCGGGTATCAGGGCATCAATGGCCAGGGCGGATAGGGATGCGGCCATGGCGATCAGTACCAGCCCGATGGTGCGCGGCAGGTGCAGGAATTTGTGGTTGAGAAATCCGAAGACAGCGGCCAAGCCCAACAAGGTCGCAATATCGCGGGAGAGATTTTCCATGGCAGCGTTAATTCGTCCCGTCTTGGAATGGTGCCAGAGAGGCGACCGGATCATTGTTCACGGTTAGCTGTCCGTCCGGGCGCACCTGAAGCTCAAACAACCGCCCCTTGTCGCCATCGATAGGTTTACCCTTGTTAAAAATCATTGCCATGGGGCCGCCCTTTTGATCACCGGCGATGGCCCGCAATTTGTCCAGGCCCCGGATGCGCAGATTGCCATCGCCCAGAAATCCGGCTTTGGCTGCCTTATCCGCCAATAGTGTCATGGCCATGGCGATGTCGTAATCCTGGGCCGTTATATTGGCGCGTTTCAGTTGCAATACCGCCCCGGCCGCACTCAATTCATCGCGCAGACGTTCAAACGTCTGTGGGCCTGAGCTTAATTGACCCAGCAAGGCGACTTCGATCACCGCGGCGACGCCTACATTGACGACGGTTTCACTGGGTACGCTGTCCAGAACCAGGGCGATATCCAAATCCTTGGGCACTAAGGCTTCGGGTGCCGCGCTGCCCGTGCCGACCAAACCGTGATGTTTTGTCGTCAGGCTGAGTTTTAACATCCTGCCATCGTCAGAGGATAGATCGATGCCGTAATCCGCACCGCCCAGGCTAAAATTCCCCTGGCTTGGATGGGTCAGGGCAAGGCCATCAACAATGGCACGCAGCCCGACACCGTTGGCCAGACCCAGCGCATCTTTCAATGTCGGCATTGTTGGTACGGTGTTGGTGTCTGTTTCTTTTCGGTTGGCATAGGCGGCAATGTCCAGGCCGCGCAGATCCAAAACCAAATTCACCCGGTCTAGTTTCAAGTTCCCGCCGTTCTCCGAGGTGATGTTGACCTTGTCCAGGGCAAACCGCATGGGGCCGGTCCAAAGGTCGTCCGCCTCCTTTAGATCGGCCTGCACCAACACCTCAGCGACCCGTCCCATTTCACCCTTGTCGTCCAACAGAAACACCAGATCGCCGAAACGGAATTCAAAATCCGTGCTGGTTTCCAACTGCCGGTCCCAGCGTATGGTGGCAAGGCGTCGGGCGATGGTGATGCGTCCCCAGGCACCGCCAAACGGTTGGCGAAAGCGCACGACGCCGGGCAGGGCCAGGGTAATATCATCGAACCGGGCATCAAGGTGGCGGACATGGGCGACCACGGTGCCGAGAGAGAATACGCCGCCATCGGCAGCATTGATCACCAGATCCGGGATCGTGATCTCAATTGCGTTTGGTGCATTGGCCAACTGAACGGCCTTTAGGTCGCCATATTCAAGGCTGCCGTCCTTGGCCACTTTGCCGGCAATCTGTTGCAAAAGGTCTTCGACCGCAGCCTCCACTCGCTCCAACTCGGTCATGGCGCTGAGTGCTTTTCTGGGTTTCTTGGGTTTTCTGGGCTTGCGCGGTTTTTGCGCGGTCTTCACATCGGCTGTTTTGGCGAATTTTTTAGCCGGCTTTTTCCGCTCCAGGCCCTGCAATAATTTTTGCGCTGGTCGATAGCCCTGGTCTGCGGCCTTTCGGGCCCATGCTTTGGCCTCTGCCTTGTCCATTGTGACGCCACGGCCTTTTAGATACATGATCGCCAAGCTGTATTGTGCTTTTGCCTCGCCCCGTTCTGCCAAAGGCTGCCATATGCTTAGGGCACCAGTGTAGTCGCCAAGGGAATACAGCCGCTGACCATAATGGAATTCACCGCCCCCCGCAGCATGCGCCGCCTGCCAGGGGGACAGCGTTGTTGTCAGCGCCGTTGTCGCGACTGCGGCTGCGATGATGGCAGCAAAGACGGTTGTTGTGGTGGCTGTTGTCTTCATGCCGTGAATTCCTTTGGTCAGCTCTAATCATAACTAACACAGGCGGCCATCACAGGCTTTTTTGCCCAGAGCAAAATAGTAGAAGCAGAGTAAATTTGTAGATCCAGCGTAGGTTTATGGACCCCCGATGGAATTTAGACAACGCGTTCCGTTGGCAGGGTCAGGATAATATGGGATTCGTCTGAATTTGGTCCGCCGACTTCCAAGCTGCCGCCATGCAGTTCTACAAGACGGCGGGCGATTGGCAGGCCGTAGCCGACACCCAGGCTTTCCGATCTATTATCGTTATTATTCCCATCAGGCGCATCCAGGGCCATGGCCAAACCCTCCGGCGATATAGTGCTGCCGGTGGATCGGATCAACAGCATGGCTTCTTCTTTGGCGGTCTTGGAAAGCTGCACTTCGATCTGCCCGCCGCCACCGACAAGGGCGATGCAATTGGACATCAGGGCAATGATCACCTGGCGTATCCGGCTGTGATCAGCGCGCACCATGAGGCCGTCGCTGGGCAGATTTTCCGACAATGCGATATCCCGGGCCTGGGCCAGGCTGTTTACCGATTTGCGACATTTTCTGATCGCCAGGGCGAGATCGAATTCCGTATCGGTCAATTCCAAATCACCAGATTCAACACGAACCAAATCCAGAACTTCATCAATGACGCCCAACAATTGGCGGCCGCTGCTTTCAATATCAGAGGCGCAGGAGCGATAGCGCTCGTCCGCCAGTTTACCCATCAACTCCCGTGAAATAATCTGCGAGAAGCCGATTATGGCATTCAAAGGCATGCGTACTTCGTCGCATATGGCGGCAATGCTTTGCCCTTTGGTTTTGGCGGCGGCTTCAACCATATTCCGGGCCCGGGCCAGATTATCGGCGGTATCTTTGTGGCGGGCGACCTCCGTACGCAGAACATCGCGGGACAGGGCGTAAAGGTCCAGATAGGCCCGCGCCATGGCCGCGACAAGTACGGCCGCCACAATAATGCCGGCCATAAACAGACCGGGCAGCTGTGATGCGGGTAGGAATTGCGGAAAGCTGTGGCCGTTCACATAAAGTGTGATGAGAATGCCATAGCAGGCCACCAGGGCACCCAGGCCCACAATTTGCCCCAGACCGGGCAAGAAAAACAGGCAGAACATGGGGACGACAATGGAAATCGGTAGGGCGGGGGAGAGATGGCCACCGTAATTATAGGCCGCAACCAGGATCATCGCGTTCAATATGACAATGGAGATCGTGGCCAGCAGATTGTAGGCCCCGGTAATGCGAAACAGCACCGGTTGCAGCAAAAGGAATGTGGTCAGGGCCAAAAACAACCAATAAGCCGGTGGGATCTGGGCGCTCACCTGAAAGATCCAGGCCGCAAGGCCCAAGGCCAGCAAGCCGAATACCAAATGACAGGAAATAAACCAACGATACAACCGCCCCGTCCGATCATCGGTGCGCAGGCGGGGGGGGACCATTATTTCGGGCAGATGGTTCA
>Ga0233430_1003527_pt1 | contig 15734 bp, 14 predicted proteins | sample SI_118_April2016_2_FD_179883 | JGI IMG/M metagenome (GOLD analysis project Ga0233430, IMG submission 179883) | Seawater microbial communities from Saanich Inlet, British Columbia, Canada - SI_118_April2016_150_MG | ecosystem: Environmental > Aquatic > Marine > Inlet | place: Canada: British... | reverse complement strand
AGTTTACTACTATAATTTCAAACGAAGACACACTGCTTTTAAAGTTTCCCCTGTAGATTATGCCGCTTCTAAATACTCAGACTATTGTCTTCATAAAAGGGGTGCTTGACAGGCACAAGGCCCGCTCAGTCTAAATATTCAGTTTACGGCTCGCAGTAAATTCGAGTTTTATGAGTATCAGTATCCTCAGGAATGTAGGGATTCTGATGTTGATTCTCATCCAACTCGATTAACCAGGTTCCATCTGGAACTGGAATCTCGATGCCATTTGATTCACCAGCACTGACAACATACTTAGCAACGGGAGTTTCCATGTCGTCATTGAGATAGATAACCATCTCCAGACTACCAAAAGAAACATCTGCCTCAACAGCTGTCGATGCTTTGATCGTTCCATCACAGGCGAGGCTATTCTCAATGTAGGTATCAGGATCAGAGAATTCAACAATCTCATAAACATCATAATACCCATCACTTTTGAAACCACCGCCTTCTGCTCTGACATGTAATCGGAACAGCGCTTGACCCTCAGTAGGTTGAAGCTCAACAACGAAGTTTTCAATCTCTCCAGCAGGTATCACTAGGTGATCATAGAAAAGACGGTGTTCGTTGCGATACCATTCCACATGCCTTTCGGCATTTGTATCGGGGTATTGAACTTTCTCTCCAATGGGAGTGCCCTCATTTTCTACCCAGATCTCAATAGAGACTTCCAGGTCATCTTTGTCTGTATTACTCACGGTGATTTCGCACCGCTCATCATCACAGTCAAAGGTACTTTCCAGCACGCTGGCATCCATTTCACAGGCGACCAACAATAAGCTGAGTAAGATAAATAAAACGGACAAGGTAATGCGTTTTTTAGCCATGATTTTCTCCTTCCGGCTACTAAAAAGATTTTAGCAACTGACTTCTCGAGTTAGTCAGCTGCAGCGAAGGCCCACCAAATTTGGTTGATAAGCTTTATGCTACAGATGACTTTCTCACGAAGAAAATCAAATAACTGAACATTTTAAGGTTCTATTAAAAAAAGCAAAAAATTGAGACGCAATTGTCTCAACTCTTACATATTTAATATGTTGTTATTATATAAAACAATATCATATTTGTCAATTATTATAGGATAGTTGCCTCAAGATAAAACCCTCTCCCATCTCAAAAAAGATTTCATATGTTATGCTCATCCTTATGTTCTGGAAAAAACTTTCCACCATATTCTTATCGATATTTTTCCTAATTTTAGTCATTGCTAGCCCAGCCCAAGCCCAATCCGATTCTGAGTACTTTAATACTAAGCTTAACTCTACCGTCACAGTTAACGAAAGTGGTACCAGTCGAGTCAAACACGAATTTACTATTGTCAATAGAACTCCCACCACCTACGTCAGTCAGTATGGACTAAAAATCAGCTCAGCTGAGCTAAAAAACGTGACTGTATTTAGTAATGGCCAAAGCATCAAACCAGAAGTAGTTTCAATTAAATCTGATCAGCAATCTGGCCCTGGTCAAACCAGCATCGGTATCACCTTCCCCGAAAAAATAGTCGGCGAAGGTAAAGTTAGAAAATTTACCATTAGTTATACCCATCCTGATGCAGCTGTTATTAGTGGTAGTGTGCTAGAAGTTACTCTTCCACCTCAGGCAAACCCCAAAGATTACTCATCTTATACCGTCACCCTAATTACTCCAGCTAAATATGGTGGGGCCGTTAGAACTACCCCCACCGATCACAGCTTTACAGCTAGTGGCAATCAAATCATAACTAGTTTTAATAACGGAGAGGAGAGGGGGGTCTTTGCTCTTTTTGGAAGTGAACAGTTGTTTGATCTGGATCTAACCTATCATCTAGATAACACCACAAATAATACTGGCATTGCTCAAATTGCCCTACCTCCAGATACTACTTTCCAAAAAGTCTTCTACCACCTTTTAGAACCCAGGCCAGAGAAAATGGAGTCAGATCTAGATGGTAACTGGATTGCTACCTATAAACTACCTGCTGGAAGCGGCACTATCGTCCATCTTCTGGCTACCGCCAAACTAACTTTAGAGCCTAACGAATCAATCCCGGTTCCCACACCCCTCGATGCTTTACTTGAATCTCAGGAGTATTGGCCAGTTAATCACTCAGAATTAAGAGAGTTAGCCAAAGACTACACCACCCCCAAAGAAATTAATGACTTTGTGGTCAATAAACTTAATTACAATACTGACATAGCACTTGGACTCCCAGAAAGACTCGGAGCCATAGGTGCGCTTAATAATCCCGATGATGTAGTTTGTCAGGAGTTCACCGATTTATTCATTACACTCGCTAGAAGTGCGGGAATTCATTCTCGTCGCATTACTGGCTATGCCCATTCACAGAATAGTGAGCTTCGTCCACTGAGCTTAGTAGAAGATGTTCTTCACTCCTGGCCCGACTACTACAACCAAGAGGAGCATCGTTGGATTCCAATTGATCCTACCTGGGAAGACACAACTGGTGGCGTTGATTATTTTCATCAGCTAGACCTTAATCACATCGTCTTTGCCATTAATGGCCATGATAGTGTCACTCCGCATCCTGCGGGAAGCTATAAAAAACTAGACTCAACAGAAAAAACTGTCAGGGTTGATTTTGGCTCCAGCTACCCCAATCAACCACAGGAATTAGAGATGAGCGTTCAACCCCGAAAAATTTTAGGATTAAGTATCCCAGGTTTTTATACTCTAGAAATCACTAATCGAACTGGCCAAGCTGAGTACAACCTACCGCTCCAGCTCACAGCTACTTCTAGTCAGATTATTTCCTCAGAAAATATCAAAGAAATAGAAACACTCTTACCATTTCAGGTAAAAGCAATGCCCTTCAAAATAGAAAGTAGTGGGAGCTTTCTACCTAGTCGCGATACAATACAGGTGAAAGTTTTAAATGATTTCCAAGAACTCGTCCTCGTTACCAGCCCGCCCATCAGTCAATACCTCCACCAAAAATTCCTTTTCTTGGCCGTGGCAGGAGGGGTTATCCTCATCTCCCTCGCTACCGGGAGTTTATTGGTTTTTAGACGAAAACGATAAAATTCTCTACGTTGGTAAGGCCAAAAATCTTAAAAATCGCTTGCGCTCTTACGCTCGTTTTACAGATCTTTCCGCTAAAATTAAACGTCTTGTATCTACTGCTACTAAGATCAAATATGAGACTTTAAACAGTGAGCTGGAGGCCCTATTGGTTGAAGCTGAGTTAATTAGACTTCATCAGCCCAAATTTAACAGTTTGCTTAAAGATGATAAAACTCCGCTCTACATTCAGTTCACTGATGAAAAATTTCCTAGAGTTCTAACTGTTAGGAAAAAAGATCTTGATCATAAACAGCTCCGCGGCACCATCCTCGGACCATTTCCTAGTGCCGGAAAAGTTAAAGAGGTTCTTGGTATCACTCGTAAGATTTTTCCGTGGTGCAATCAAGCAAGAAACAAGAAGCAGGCTTGCTTTTATTACCATCTTGATCAGTGTCCGGGGGTGTGTGTCAACCAAATTAACCACCAAGAGTACCAGGCGCAAATCTCAGATTTAATCATATTTTTAAAAGGTCAGAAAAAAACAGTGATTAAAAATCTTAAGCAACAGCTTAAGATTTTAGTTGATGAAGAAAAATTTGAGCAAGCAGCATTAATAAGAGATAGAATTCAATTAATTGAAGAAGTGACTCAAAAAAAATATCCACTCAAGCCTACATTGGTGTTGCCTAGTCTCACCAATGATGATCATAGTGAAACTCTGCTTCATCTGCAAAAAATTCTTTCTACTTACCTTAAGATACCTAGGAATTACCCCCTAAATAGAATTGAGGGCTATGACGTCAGCAATACTTCGGGGAAATTAGCTAGTGTCTCAATGGTAACTTTTATTGATGGTCAGCCAGCCACAGACAAGTATCGTCTTTTTAATATTAAAACCTTAGATACTCCCAATGATTATGGCATGCTTCAAGAAGCTATCGTGCGACGACAAAATCATCCAGAGTGGGGAAAGCCAGATCTGACTGTAATTGATGGGGGAAGAGGACAGCTTCGATCCAGCTTGAGCGCTTGGCACTGGCCAACTCCAGTTATTAGCATTGTTAAAAATCCAGATAGAATTCTCATTCCTGTCCAAATTCAAAAAAAACCTCGCCTTACAATTAAGTACCAAACTATTTTACTTCCTGAAGCTCATCCAGTACTGCAACTTATTCAGCACATCCGAGACGAATCTCATCGTTTTTCTAAAAAACAGCATCTTAAACGCAGGACCAAAAATATGCTATCCTAGCCTTATGAAACTTCTCAAGCCCCTAATCACTTCCGGTCTAACCTTATTTCTGCTGGCCTATTTTTTACCTACTGTTAGCTACATGAACTGGACCACGCTTGCCTTGGCTGCTATTGTCTTAACTCTGCTTAATAAAATTGCTCGCCCAGTGCTGAAGATTTTATTTCTACCCATCAACATTGTTACTTTAGGACTGTTCTCGGTTGTTTTAAATGTAGCTTTGCTTTGGTTAGTTACATACCTAGTGCCTGGTTTTCATGTTGAAGCAATGACTATACTTGGGGTTCAATTTAATGACTTTTTCTCTCTTCTGATTGTCTCAGCTTTAATTGGTCTCTTTCAGTCATTCCTGGGTTTTCTTCTCTAGAAAAGGTATAATACATACCTATGAAAAAAATAATCTCTCTAATTACTGTCATTACCTTGTTAGTTGGTTTCTTAACTCAAGTTAATCCTGCTTCAGCCCAAACTAGAATTCCTTTGTTGGAAGAAGAAATTGTCTTGGAGGCAACTGATTCTTCAGAAGCTACTCCAGAAGCAACGCTGGCTTCTCCTTCAGCAGAAACTGTTCAAAAAATTCAGGATAAAAAAGATCAAGATATTACTGAAACTGAGGGTGAACAGAAAAGTAAGTTAGTGCGATATCTTGAGGAAAATCCCTTAAAAAACAAAAATATTACCAATGTGTTACAGCAGGCCATTAGAAATGCTGTTAAAGAGGGTGTGCCGCCCAACGTGATTGTGCTGGTTCTACTATTTCCTCTAGTGTCTTCGGTGATTGCAGCCTCCAGACATATTATTGGTTTGCGAGGATTCGGAATTTATATTCCAGCAGTTTTATCAATTGCTCTAGTTTCTACTGGAGTATTTGAAGGCATAGGTATGTTTTTAGTGATCGTGCTCGTAGCCATTCCAGCCAAAAGGATCCTGAGTAAATTTAAGCTCCCATACTTACCTCGAACTGCAATTTTATTGTGGTTTGTCTCGCTGGCTATTTTAGGGATCTTACTTCTTGCCCCACTAATTAATATGGTCACTCTAATGACCGTGAATATTTTTTCAATCATGATTCTAGTGCTGCTGGCGGAAAACTTCTTAGATGCTCAGGCTAGAACCAAACCCATAGATGCAATTGCCTTAACTTTAGAAACCTTAGGCTTAGCACTCTTATCGGGAATGATATTGCAGTGGGAAGATCTACAAAAATTCGCTCTCCTACAACCAGAGCTATTAATTATATTTGTCTTTGTCGTCAACGTCATTGTTGGTAAGTTTGTGGGACTGAGATTTTCCGAGTACTTTAGATTCCGCTCATTGATGGAAGAAGAATAATACTGCTAATTGATAGAAATCACCTATGTCAATCAAACCTTCACACATCCTGGGGCACAATGCTCGTTATCGTTACACAGCGCTTAACTCTCGTGAATCAAAAAAGTTTGGCTTTTCCAAATTGCGAACCAAGGAGTTACTTAGAGAACATCGTATTCCCACCGCCGAGGTCTACCATGTTTTTGAGTCACCCGACGATTTGGAATTAGTTAACTGGACCAACATACCCGTGCCATTTGTACTCAAGCCAGCTAGTGGTAGTGCTGGTAAGGGAATCTGGGTGATTAAAGAAAAGCTTGAAGACAAATCCATTTGGATTAATAGTCAAGGAAAACAACTCAGAGAAAACGATCTCAATCTTCATATTAACAACATTCTTGATGGTGAGTTTAGTACCTGGGGGAGCAATCATAAAGCCATAGTGGAAGAAATGATTCCCTCTCACCCCAAGCTAGCTAAATTATCATACAGAGGCACTCCTGATATTAGAGTAATTGTTTTTAACTCGGTACCAGTTATGGCAATGGCTAGAATCCCCACTAAAGAATCAACTGGAAAAGCCAACTTAGATCAGGGGGCAATCGCTCTGGGAATAGATATTTCTTCTGGGGTAACTGTTTACGGTATCTATGGCAAGAAAAAAATGATCCGCACTTTTCCCGATAGTAAAAAGAAGGTTCGTGGCATCATGATTCCTGAATGGACTAAAATTTTAGAAACTGCTGTTAGAGCTGCTAATGTAGCCGGCTATAAATACATGGGGGCCGATCTATTTATTCATCCTGAAAAAGGGCCAATGATTGTGGAGCTAAATGGTTATCCAGGATTATCAATTCAGATTGCTAACGACGCAGGTTTGAAAAAGCGATTGGAAAGAGTAGAGGGGCTAGAAGTTCGCAATGCCCAACATGGTGTAAAGATTGCCCAAGCCTTATTTACTGAGGTCTTTATTGATGAATCTAAGATTGGGGAAGCCATGCCCATCATTTCTTACCGACCTGAAGTGCAGGTTTATGATGATCAAAACAGACCACAGGTTGTTGACGCACTTATTAATACTAGTCGCTATCGCAGTGCTATTAGTCAGGAGCTAGCAGAAGAACTAGGGCACTACGATATTGAAGATTTGCTATGGCGACAAAAAGAGCTTGAGGGCAGTGTGCCAGTAATAGAAATTGAGCTTAAGATAAAAGATCAAGTGATTAAAACTGCCATGGTAGTTATCAAACGCCTCAACCGCACTCCTCATAAAATTGAGTTGGGGAGAAGAGATGTGCAGGGATTCTTAGTTGGAGACAATGAATAATGAGTTTAATAAAAAAGCTGACTCCCATCAATTTACTAGAGGAAAAAGAAAAGTTTTTTGCTGACGAAAATTATAATCCGCAGTTTATTTATGAAAAAATAACCGCAGACAAAACTCTCTATAAACACGGCTATCCTCAAGCTAAATACTTAGATTTAGCTCAAACTATTCTCGAAAAAACTTATTACCGACACGATGAGGCTGAACTAGATAAGCTCAAGGGAGTTCCTATTATCCAAGGAGATGTCACTCAAAAAACTCAAGATTTCTTAGATATTCACCAACTTAAGAATCGTTTCAAAATAGTCTGGTCCAACTCATTTGTAGCCAGAGCCACCATCACTGCTGACACCATTAAACTCAGACTTCCTGCAGACTTTCGCCAGCGAGATTTATTAAGCATGCTTTATCATGAGATTGGCACTCATGCTTTAAGAAGAGTTAATTACGAACAGCAACCTTGGTATAAGAACAAAAAAGAATGTGGTTTTAAAGATTATTTAAAAACTGAAGAAGGATTGGCTGGGTTGCATTCACTGCTCCCCCTAGATTTTCAATACGCCTACTATCCGGCTCTAAACTATGTTTCAGTTGCTTATGCGCAAAAACATAGCTTTGCAGAGTTGTGGAATTTCTTAAAAAAATATATTGATAACCCAGAAAGACGTTGGGAGAAAACCTTTCGCCGAAAAAGAGGTTTAGAAGACACTTCGCAACCAGGAGGATTTACTAAAGACTTAGTTTATTTTGAAGGCATGGTCGAAGTTTGGAACTACCTCAGACAAAATAATTTTGATCTTACTCAGCTTTATTTTGGCAAAATGGATTTGGCAGATATTGACAAAGCGGTTAGAATGAATCCTGGTTTTGAACCACTCTTGCCCAGTTTCTTCGTGGTTGATAGAGATAAATATGCACAAAAGCTAGAGAAAATTGGCCAAATCAACATGTTGCTATGAAAAAAATTCTATTTATTTACAATCAATTTGAAGATTATTTTGACTATTTCATAGCGGAAACAAAAAAACTAAAGGTTGAATTAGATTTTGCTAGTTATAGAGAAATATCATTAAATTTTTCTAATAAAGAAGCCAATGTTGTTGCTAATTCAATTCCACTTAACAAATATAACTTAATTTACCTTAGAAATGCTTGGAGGGATCAAGAGCTATCTACGCTAATATCTCTCTATGCTAAAAATAATAATATTCCCATATTAGACCCCGTATTTATCTCTGGATTGCCGTGGATAGATAGGAAAAGTTTTGAGTATCTTGCCCTGCAGCAGCACAAGCTACCCATCATTCCTTCCATTTTTATCTCAAGCCAACAAATTAACTTAGCAGAGCAGATGAATTTTCCTCTGGTGGGAAAATATACTGACAGCTCACGGGGAAGAGGTGTCTTTTTAGTTGAAAATGAACAGGAACTCAACGAGCTTTTTCATCAATCCAATAAATCTCATTTATTACTTCAACCCTATATTGAAAATGATGGTGATTCTCGTCTTTTTGTAATTGGAGATAAGGTAGTGGGTGCAATGAAAAGAGCAAAAAGAAATAGAAAAGAATTTAAAAATCATGTTTTATTGCCTGAGGAATCCAAAGCATATCTTCCCTCTGATGAAGAAAAAAGGATTGCTGTTAAAGCCACTCATGTTTTAAATTATTCATTTGCCGGGGTTGATTTAATTCAAGACGAAGATGGAGAAATCAGTATTCTAGAAGTAAATAGAAGCCCTCACTTTACAAGAGTAATGAGTGTTAATCAAATTAATATTCCACGCAAGATGGTTGAGTACTTAATCGCAGCAAGTAATTAATAAAACCTAGCTGATGATCCTTCCTGTTTATAAACCCCTTGGAGCCTCTACTCATTTATTGGCCAAGAAAGCTGGGGATATTTATCAAACTAAAGCCACTCACACTGGTACTCTGGACCCAATGGCTAATGGAGTGGTGATAGTTCTGACTAATCAAGATCGATTTGACAAAGAAAAGCTCTCTAGCTGGCAAAAACAATATCAGTTTGAAATCTTGTGGGGGATAGAAACTGACAGCCATGACTTGCTGGGCCTAACCACAGCAATTGATCAAAATAAGTATGACCAAGATAAAATTAATACCCAAATTAAATTAGCCATTCCTCAATTTACTGGGGTCATCCAACAGCAACTGCCAAAATTTTCCGCCAAACGAATCAGTGGAGAATCTTACTTTGACAAAGCCAAAAGAGAAGAATCTTTCACTCCCAGGAGCGAAGAGGTTCAGATCCATGATTTAGAACTAAAAAGAGCTTATCTAATTAGCAGATCTCAATTACAGCAACAACTTAAAAATAAAATTAAACTAGTGACGGGAGACTTTAGACAAGAGCAGATTCTTAATAACTGGCAACAAGTTATTCCTCAGCTACCTGATAAATTAGTTGTCACCCGGCTTCTAACCACCACTTCCAAAAGAACTTATATACGAGCCTTAGTGAGAGATATTGCTCAACAACTCCAACTTCCGGCAACTACTTTTTCCCTAACTCGCACTCAAAACGGAGAGTTTTCAATCAGAGACTGCATTTGCCTGATATAGGTTATAATTTATGACTATGAAAAAAGTTGCTTTAGGCATGTCCGGCGGAGTAGATTCCTCACTCTGTGCCCATCTCTTAAAAGAGCGGGGCTATGAGGTCACGGGTGTATTCTTGGAATGTTGGCGCGTCCCAGGGTGCAGAACTGATCGGGATCGAAAAGATGCCCTAAAGATTGCTCTTGAACTAGATATTCCTTTTGAAGTCCTAGATTTCAAACAAACCTATCATGATAAAGTAGTGGAGTATTTCTTTGCTGAATATAAAGCCGGCCGCACTCCCAACCCCGATGTGATGTGTAATAAAGAAATTAAGTTTGGCTTATTCTATGGCTGGGCCATGAAAAATGATTTCGATTTTATCGCTACTGGTCATTATGCTAAGTCTGAAAATGGCCAGCTTCTCACTCCCAAAGATGAGTGGAAAGACCAAACTTATTTCTTGTATTTGATGAACAAAGAACAAGTAGAGCATACTATCTTTCCTTTAGGAGATCTAACTAAAAAAGAGGTTAGAGTAGAGGCAAAAAAACGGGATATTCACGTCTCTGATAAACCAGACTCAGTGGGAATTTGTTTCATTGGTGATATTGATGTGCGCAAATTTATCAAAGAAAGACTGGGCGAAAAACCAGGAGAAGTAGTAGATGCTCAGGGAAATGTCATCGGCTCTCATGATGGGATTTGGTTTTATACCATTGGTCAGCGTCATGGTTTTACCATCAAACCCAGCTCTTCAATTAAACAAAGTGACGGCACTACTATTGAAAAAACTAATCTGCCGCCATTTTATGTCATTGGTAAAGATGCAGATGAAAATCAACTTATTGTTGGTTTTGGTTCTGATGCTTATCAAAGTGAATTCTCAGTTTCAGAAATTCATTTAATTGATCAAGGTGAGAAACTTCCTGAAGAATTATTTGTCCGAATTCGTCACACCGGAGAGATGCTGCCAGCTAAAATAGAAAAGAACTTAGTTGAACTCCAGGAGCCTGCTAAAGGTATCGCTGCTGGCCAATCAGCCGTATTTTATCAAAAAACTGATGAAGATAATTTTAAATGCTTGGGTGGAGGGATAATTAATTAAGCAATAACTGGTTCTTCTTCAGGCATTCTGTGAAAAATATCAGCCAGGTCTCGTTTTGAAACATCATTTATTTCCATCCCAATAAAGTTTAATCCATCTTCGGTCACTTTTAGTTCACCTAATTCTGGAATCCATTTCAGATATCCATACGAACAAGCTCTTCCATAAGCTTCTGAATCTATTACATCTCCTACCGTCAATTCTTTCTTAAAAAAGATTTTATTTGCCAAGACATAAAGAATGACATTCTGCATCCTTTTTTGTAGATTCAAATTGGGATTAATTACCTCACCCCTTGCAAATGCCCAGAACAATAGCGCCCATTGTTTTATTCTTACTCCCACATCAATTCTTTTTTCTGTCCGTTCTTTTTTCATGAATGCCTCAGATTCTATCACAAACCCCTCTTTGACACTTGAGATTTAGTTGTTATAATAACGATCCTTACGAAGATAAAGTCCGCTCAAGGCAGATACTCATCTTTTTTCATTAATTTTTATTTAATGGGTTCTTTAACAAGTTAAGATACTTATCTATTTTATACTGTGTCTGATCTAGACACGGTGATAGAACACGCTAATTCATTTTTTGGTATTTTTTTATAAAAAATACACATCAGTTTTAAAAAGGATAACAATTGTCTGGGTGTTTCCCAGACAGTCAAACTTTATTTGAGAGTTTGATCCTGGCTCAGGATGAACGCTGGCGGTGTGCCTAAGGCATGCAAGTCGAACGAAAAACTCCGCTTGCGGAGTGGAAAGTGGCAGACGGGTGAGTAACGCGTAGGAATCTACCCTTTAGCGGGGAATAGCTCAGCGAAAGCTGAAGTAATACCCCATAGTCCTTATCTCCGAGAGGTTTTAAGGTAAAGATTTATCACTAGAGGAGGGGCCTGCGTCCTATCAGGTAGTTGGTGGGGTAATAGCCTACCAAGCCGATGACGGGTAGCCGGTGTGAGAGCACGACCGGCCACAAGGTTACTGAGACACGGAACCTACACCTACGGGTGGCAGCAACCAGGAATATTGCGCAATGGACGAAAGTCTGACGCAGCGACACCGCGTGTGGGATGAAGCTCTTCGGAGTGTAAACCACTGTGGCGAGGGATGAATACATGACAGTACCTCGCTAGAAAGCACCAGCTAACTACGTGCCAGAAGCTTCGGTAATACGTAGGGTGCAAGCGTTATCCGGATTTACTGGGCGTAAAGGGTCCGTAGGCGACCTGATAAGTCTCTTGTTTAAGCCCGAGGCTCAACTTCGGACAGGCAAGAGAAACTATTAGGATTGAGTTAGTTCGGGGTAGCTGGAATTCTCGGTGGAGGGGTGAAATCCGTAGAGATCGAGAGGAACGTCAAACGCGAAGGCAGGCTACTAGGACATAACTGACGCTAAGGGACGAAAGCTTGGGTAGCAAAAGGGATTAGAGACCCCTGTAGTCCAAGCCGTAAACTATCTTTGCTAGTTGTTCCTGATTTCGATCGGGGGTGACGTAAGCTAACGCGTTAAGCAAAGCGCCTGGGGAGTACAACCGCAAGGTTAAAACTCAAAGGAATTGGCGGGGGAGCGTACAACCGGTGGAGCATGTGGTTTAATTCGATACAAAGCGAAAAACGTTACCTGGGTTTGACATCTAGCTGCAACGCTTGGGAAACCAAGAAGTCTTCGAGAGTGCTAGACAGGTGATGCATGGCTGTCGTCAGCTCGTGTCGTGAGACGTCCGCTTAAGTGCGGTAACGAGCGCAACCCTTGTCGTATGTTATATGTACCATACGAAACTGCCCTGCTTATGCAGGGAGGAAGGAGAGGACGACGTCAAGTCAGCATGTCCCTTACATCCAGGGCTACACACATCCTACAATGGGAAGGACAACGGGTCGCGATGCCGTGAGGCTGAGCCAATCCTAATAAACCTTCCCTCAGTTCAGATTGGAGGCTGCAACTCGCCTCCATGAAGCCGGAATCGGTAGTAATCGCAAATCAGAAGGTTGCGGTGAATACGTTCTCGCTCCTTGCACACACTGCCCGTCAAGCCAGCAAAGTCAGCAGCGCCCGAAGCGGGTGACCGTAACTCTACTTGTAGAGAGCGGCCCTACTACGGCGAGGTTGGCGATGAGGACTAAGTCGTAACAAGGTATCCGTACTGGAAGGTGCGGATGGATCACCTCCTTTCTAAGGAGACGGGTTGAGGGAATCACGCCTCTCATCTCCCGTGTAGAGTAATCTGCACGAAAATCTCTAAGTCCCAAGATCACCATATCTGGGCTGAAAAAGCGTTTTCTATCACTCTGTTTGGATCAGAATAAACTTAGATAACAACAAAACCACCATCTTTGGTGGTTTTTTGGTAGAATAGGGCAATTAATAGTAAAAGGGGGGAAATATGATTGGACAACAAGAAAGCGATTTAGAGTGGGAGCGAAGACAACGCACCCCAGAAACTGGTCTATATACTCAGGCAGAGGTTGATTTTGCAGTTTCTGAAAGAGAAGCTCAAATTTCAAGCTTACAAAGTGAGCTGAGTGATGCCAGCGATGACAGAAAAATAGCTATTGCTCAAGAAATTAACGATCTTCAAAACGATATTGAGCATTACCAAAGCAACGTAAAGAGATAACAAGGGTTTGTTTCTTCAATACTTGTTTTGTGATAAAATAGTCACCTTACACCGGGTGTGTAGCTCAGTTGGTTAGCAGCGCCCCGCTAAGCGGGGAGGTCCCATCCGGATAAACAAAAAGTAAGGGTGTGTAGCTCAGTTGGTTAGAGCGCAGTCCTGATAAGACTGAGGTCCCTCGTTCGAATCGAGGCACACCCACCCAAAGACTTACACTTGAAACCAACAGTATTAATTAAAGCGCCCCGCTAAGCGGGGAGGTCCCTCGTTCGAATCGAGGCACACCCACTCCGTGAATTTTATTTACATTCTTCAAAGTCAAAAAAGTGGACGATACTACATTGGCTCAACTAAAAATCTTCAACAAAGATTAGAATTTCATAATAAAAACAAGGTCAAAGCAACTAAATCCAAAGGTCCTTGGAAGATTATTTATCAAGAAACTTACCAAACAGCTAAGGAAGCTCGTCAGCGAGAGTATCAAATAAAATCTTTTAAAAGTGGCAACTCCTTCAAGCAACTAATTAATTCAGTTAACTAAGAGCGCCCCGCTAAGCGGGGAGGTCCCTCGTTCGAATCGAGGCACACCCACTCATTTACAAAACTATTTACTCTTTTTCACAAGTACATTCTTCGTTGCCGCAGTCTTCGCAAGCAGCTTTTTTTTCTTCATCATGAGTACCACAGTGTCCACACATAAGACTCTCCTTATTTTATTTAATAATCTATTACTTAGTGTAATATTATCACATCTTGCATCTTAGCAGTCAAAGCTTTAGAATGCTAACCACTATGACGGAGTCACCAACAAATCGACCAACTAATCTCCCCATCAATCAATTAACTCTTCCTGTTGTCCCCATTAGAGAAGGTGTGCTTTTCCCTAGTACCGAATCAGTTCTAACTTTTGGCAGAAAGATCTCTCTTAACGCCATCGCTGATTCTCAAAAAACTAAAAACCTAGTGGTATTACTCACTCAAAAAAATCCAAAAGTCGATTTTCCCCAAGCCTCTGATCTCTACAAGATAGGTACCTTAGCCACCATCGAACGCACTCTTGATACCGAGGGTAGAGTCAACGCTCTAGTAAAGGGTCTAGGTAGGGTAGAGGTGGCTCAATTTATCAGCACTAAACCCGTCATCAGAGCTAGAGTTACTAAGCTAACTGACTTTGTAGAGCGTGATAACGAGATGAAAGCCCTAGCCTCCCACTTACAACAAATTTTTCGTAAATCGATTCACATGGGCAAACCCGTCGAGTTTCTTAATTTCATGAAGCTCATGAGTGGTGTTACCGAGGGAGAGCTGGGTGATCAAATCGCCAGCACACTCAATATTAAAACTGAACAGAAACAAAAAATTATCGAAACAATCGATGTTAAAGCCAGAATTAAAAAAATCATCGAGCATCTAACTCGTGAAATGAAAGTTTTGGAGATTGAAAAAGATGTGGTTCATAAAACCCAAGAAAAATTTGACAAGAGCATGCGCGAAAGCGTCCTGCGTGAAAGGTTACGCACCATTCAAAAAGAATTAGGTGAGCTCGAAGATGAAGAAGAAATAGCTCAAAGCTATGAAGATCAACTCAAAAAACTTCACTTAGATAAAGAGGTCACCAAAAAAATCAAAAAAGAAATTAAGCGCCTACGTTCAATGTCTCCCAACAATCCCGAGTCGGGTTACATCCGTAGTTGGTTAGATACTATTTTTGACATCCCTTGGGGTGCTTATAGCAAAAACAACATTACACTTAATGAATCAGAAAAAACTCTCAACAAAAGCCACTATGCTCTCAAAGAAGTCAAAGATCGTATTTTGGAATATTTAGCAGTTTTACAACTCAAACAAAAAAATAGTAAAGATAAAACCGCCCATGTTCCCACAATTTTATGTTTTGTTGGCCCTCCAGGTGTGGGTAAAACCAGTATCGGCCGCTCAATTGCTGCTGCACTAGGTAGAGAATTTACTAAAGTCTCTTTAGGAGGAATTCGTGATGAAGCTGAAATTCGTGGTCACCGTCGTACTTATGTGGGTGCGCTCCCGGGTAGAATCGTGAATGGTATTATCCAAGCCAAAAGTATGAACCCAGTTTTTATGATGGATGAAGTCGATAAAATTGGAAATGACTTTCGTGGAGATCCTTCAGCAGCTTTATTAGAAGCATTAGATCCAGAACAAAATGTTGGGTTTGAAGATCACTATCTAGACATCCCGATTGATTTATCCAAAGTCATTTTTATTACCACCGCCAATACTTTAGACACCATCCCACCAGCGCTACGAGATCGTTTGGAAATCATTCGTTATTCTGGTTATACCGAAGAAGAAAAGTTTCACATCGCCAAAAAACACCTCTGGAAAAAACAACTCGAATCTAACGGTCTGAAATCAAAGCAAGTCAAAATTCCAGATAACTCCATCAACTATGCCATTAAGCGCTATACCAGAGAAGCTGGAGTAAGAGAGTTAGAAAGAACTTTGGGCAAGACACTGCGAAAAGTTGCCCGCAAAATTGCTCA
>Ga0233430_1003516_pt1 | contig 15770 bp, 15 predicted proteins | sample SI_118_April2016_2_FD_179883 | JGI IMG/M metagenome (GOLD analysis project Ga0233430, IMG submission 179883) | Seawater microbial communities from Saanich Inlet, British Columbia, Canada - SI_118_April2016_150_MG | ecosystem: Environmental > Aquatic > Marine > Inlet | place: Canada: British... | reverse complement strand
GTCAACTATGATTTGCCGCATTGTCATTCCGGACCGCGATCCGGAATCCAAACAATCAACTCCTTGTCCCCATTCTTAGGGGGAACGAGAGGAAGCGGGGGACACGCCGCATATCCTCGGCAGGAAAATATACCTGCACTTTCTTATGTGGCAGTTCAGAGTTGACACTACACTAGGACCCTGATTCTATTGTGTTGCTGTACAGTCAAAACCGAGAGGCAAAAGAAACCGTTGACACTTGGGGATGAGACCGTTCGATTCCGGAGATACAAACAAAAAGACTATTCTACATCCTCCAAGGTGATCAAACCTTGCTTGAGAGCGCGAAGCACCGCTTCAGTGCGTGAACTAACGTTGAACTTGCGAAAGACATTGGTAAGATGTGTTTGGACCGTACGTTCACTGATGACAAGCTCTCGGCCAATCTCTTTGTTGGACTTACCTTTGGCCGCCAGTCTGAGCACCTCCATCTCTCGATCATGTAATTCAATTAGCTTTGGCTTACTATCGATTTCACTGGAAAAAACCATGTCATTAAGAATCTTATAAATGGTCTTCTGGTCGAATACTTGTTCGCCCGATATGATCGCCTCAATGGCTGCAAGCAACTCAGATTTCCGGGCTGATTTGGAGAGAAAACCAGCTGCGCCAGCGCGAATCGCAGCCAATAAATAAGACTCATAGCTATAGGCACTTAACAAGAGTACGGCAGTCGATGGCAGAATAGTTTTTAGCCGTTTCGTGGTCTCAATTCCATCGAGTTCGGGCATCATTACATCCATTACCACCAGGTCAGGTTTTAGAGCTTCAGCAAGTTTTAGAGCTTCTTCACCGTCAGCGGCTTGCCCCACAACCTCCATATCCTCCTGGGTGTCCAGAATTTTGCGTATACCCTCACTAACTACGGGATGATCATCAACAATCAGAATTTTGGTAGTCATGATTTGGACGTATATTAACACGCATCATAGTCAATGTCGATAGAAGGAATGCTTACCCAAAAACGTACAAATTGCTTATTACTATTAGGGGTAAACCGGCAAGCAAGAACAAGCTTCACAGCGGATGAAATCCATTCGAAATGATTCTAACATAACTATGGGTAGTGATGGAGCAAAGGAGGGTAAGTCATGACCATAACGGAAGAGGACGTAGAAAATATTATTGATCAAGTACTTCTACCTGATACAAAGCGAAGCGTAATGGAGATGAATCTGCTCCGTGGTATAGAGATAAAGGATACCAACATGAAGATATCGCTATCGGACGCAGCACTATCGGATGATGCTCGGGATCAGCTCAGAAATGAAATACAGGATAAACTTCGGGGACTGGATGGTATCAATATTGTCGGGGTGGATTTTGAGGAATCCAAACCTGTAGATATCAACCAGATTGGTAAGGTTATTGCCATAATGAGTGGCAAAGGCGGAGTGGGCAAATCACTGGTGACTGGTCTTTTAGCTTTGGCCATGTCTCGCCAGGGAAAAACTGTTGGCATTCTTGATGCAGATATTACCGGGCCTAGTATTCCCAAGATGTTTGGGGTCAACACACGCCCTGGCGGTGCCGATACGAGCATTATGCCGGTTGTATCCAAAACAGGAATCGAAATTATGTCCATGAATCTTCTTCTCCCAAGCGAAGATGACGCGGTAATCTGGCGAGGACCACTCATAGGAAAATGCATCAAGCAATTTTGGGAGGACGTTTTGTGGGGGAAACTCGACTATCTGATGATTGATTTACCTCCAGGAACAGCAGATGTCCCGCTAACGGTAATGCAGTCAATACCCCTGGCCGGAGGAATTATTGTTATTACCCCGCAAGATCTTACCGCGATGGTAGTGCGTAAAGCAGCAAACATGGCGCAGCAGATGAACGTCCCGATCCTGGGCGTGGTGGAGAACATGAGCTATTTCCTGATCCCGGAATCCGGTAAAAAGGTGGAAATATTCGGGCACAGCCGAGGCGAAGAGATGGCCGCAACCTGTAATGCTCCATTGCTGGGGCAGATACCGCTCGATCCGGAGATTGCCAGGCTATGCGACAAGGGCGAGATCGAAATATATGAGTCCAAGATATTTGATGAATTTCGGGAAGCGGCCATGCGGATTTTATTGCCAGATACGGCAGGTATCAGCACCGCATAATTTGTTTGAGTAAAAATGTACCATTTAAGTCTCGAAAAATAAAGAAATATAAGGGAGGTGAATCATGCCAGGATTTGATGGAACCGGCCCATCCGGGATGGGTCCGATATCCGGTGGGGGAAGAGGCCGTTGTGCTCCGCGCGGAACATTCAGAGATCGATTATTCAGAGGGACTGGTTTCGGGCAGGGTCGCGGATTTGGCCGACGCAGGCTATTGGCTAGTGATGATATCTATCCAGAGGGTAATGATTGGGACACTACATCACTTGATGGCAAAGCAAAGGCTCTGAAAAGAGAGTTGGAGCAAGTCGAGGATAGAATAAACGAAATCAAAAGGGAGAAAAAATAACATGAAAATCGTACTATCGGCAACAGGTCCGGGGTTTGAGGCGGCAGTTGATGAGCGGTTTGGAAGGTGTCCGTATTTCCTTTATATTGATTCGGAAACCCTCGAAATCGAAGCGACTGATAACCCAGGGGAAAAAGCCTCAGGCGGAGCAGGAATTGTGGCGGCACAGGCTGTGGCTGACAAAGATGTGAAGGCGGTGCTCACCGGGCATATTGGGCCCAACGCCCATGAAGTCCTTTCAAAGGCAGGGATCAAGATGTTCACCGATGTTACCGGGAAGGTTCGGGAGGCGGTTGAGTCATTCAAGAGCGGAAACCTCAAGGAGTCGACGGGTCCGACCGTCGCAGGTCATTTTGGGAAAGGTCCCCGCGTTTGACTGATTTCAAAACACAACATATTACTGTGAGCAAGCTATGATCATCTCTATTGCCAGTGGCAAGGGAGGCACTGGAAAAACTCTTGTGGCCACCAGCCTTGCCCTTTCGTTATCAGAAAATCACAGGGTGCAGTTACTTGATTGCGATGTCGAAGAACCGAATGCTCATATATTTTTGAAACCGATCTTTGACAAAAGGGAGACGGCTTCCATTCCGGTTCCCGTAGTCGACGAAGAAAAGTGCACTCATTGTGGGGAGTGTTCTCGGGTCTGTGTCTACAATGCTCTTGCGGTACTTAAAACCGCAGTAATGACATTCCCGGAATTGTGCCATGGTTGCGGTGCATGCGCTTATCTTTGCCCTGAGAAGGCCATAAATGAGGAGCTGAGGGGAATCGGCGTAATTGAAATAGGCAGATCAGGCAGTGTTGATTTCGTTCACGGAGTACTCAATGTTGGAGAAGCGATGGCACCACCAGTTATCAGACAGGTAAAAAAACATATCTTTAGCGATGGCATATCGATCATCGATGCTTCACCGGGCACTTCGTGCCCCGTCATTGAGGCAGTGAAAGGCAGCGACTATTGCTTACTCGTTACTGATCCCACTCCTTTTGGTCTCAATGACCTGGCCCTTGCTGTCGAAGCGGTCAGATCGCTTCAAATACCCTGCGGAGTCATCATTAATCGGAGTGATGTAAACGATTCTCAAATCGAAGCGTATTGCGATCGGGAAAATATCCCTATGTTGATGAAAATACCTCTGGATATTGAGATTGCCAAATTGTATTCGAGAGGAATCCCTCTAGTTCTAGGCATATCGGAATGGAAAGACCGCTTCATTGATCTATTTGAGGATATCTGTGCCTGCGTCAAACAGGAGGCAATATGAAAGAAGTTGTCATCTTGAGCGGTAAGGGCGGAACCGGCAAAACAAGCATTGCGGGTTCTTTCGCAGCACTTGCTCACAGTAAGGTGCTTTGCGATTGTGATGTTGATGCTGCTGATCTACATCTACTTGCCATGCCCAGAAATGGAAAGACCTATGAATTTTGGAGCGGCCAAACAGCTTGTATCGATCAGGAGAAATGCTCACAGTGTGGCATCTGTCAAGATAATTGTCGTTTTGAAGCAATTGCTGGCTTTGTGGTTGATTCGGCAGCTTGCGAGGGGTGTGGTTTTTGCTCGCACATTTGCCCGGAAGAAGCTATCAGTATGACGGAGAACCTTGCGGGGCGCTGGTTCATATCAGAAACCGAATTTGGGCCATTAGTGCATGCCCGATTAGGAATCGCTCAGGAGAACTCCGGAAAATTGGTAACGATGGTGCGCAACGAGGCCAGGCGCATTGCACAAGAGAAGGATTTATGTTACATCATCACCGATGGTCCGCCAGGGATCGGTTGTCCGGTCATCTCTTCGCTTTCCGGAGCTGATCTTGCGCTCATTGTTACCGAACCGACGCTTTCTGGAATCCATGATCTGGAACGGGTAATGGGTGTTTGCAGCCATTTCAAGGTTCCCACAATGGTATGCATCAACAAATATGACATCAATGCGGAAAACACCCGCCAGATTGAGTCAATGTCTCAAGATATGGGGAGCACAATTGCAGCCTGGATTCCGTATGACAATGCAGTTACTGAGGCATTGGTTAGAGGTATACCAGTAGTGCAATATTCAAAGGAAGGAGCCGCTAAATACATATCTTCAATGTGGTTATCAATTTTGGATCAATTGACTAACTAATGATTGAAAGAGAAGAGATTGGATAATCAAAATCAACGGAGGTCAAAGCGCTATGGAAAAAACAGACGTATTGGTAGTAGGTGGCAGCGCTTCAGGTGTAGTAGCTGCAACCACGGGAAAGTCCTTCCACCCTGACAAAGACGTCTTGCTTATCAGAAAGGAGGAGCAGGTGCTTGTTCCCTGTGGTATTCCTTATGTCTTCGGGTCCCTGGAAACGAGTGATCAGAACCTGATTCCGGATGCTGCCCTGGCAAATGCTGGAGTAAGGTTAATGGTTGGGGAAGTAGTTTCTATTGATCAGGAGAACAAGGTTTGTAAAACGGCTGATGGAACCGAGATAGCTTTTGACAAACTGATACTGGCGCTTGGTTCTACCCCCATGGTTCCGAAATGGCTCAAGGGCTCAGATAAAGAGAACGTATTCGTAGTGCCCAAAGACAAGGTATATCTTGATGGGGCCATAAGGAAGTTGGAAGACTGTCAAAAGGTGATCATTATTGGCGGCGGTTTCATTGGAGTTGAAGTAGCAGATGAACTCAATAAGACCGGCAAGGACGTGACCATCGTTGAAATATTGCCCCACATACTGGAAGCTGCTTTTGATGAAGAGCTAGCAATCAAGGCTGAGGAAATGGTGAAATCGAGGGGAGTGAAGGTACGATCTGGCGATGGCGTTAAAGAGATATCTGGCAACAAAGAGGCCAGCGAAGTTATTTTGAATAACGGTGAAGAACTTGAAGCTGACGCTGTTATTTTAGCTATGGGTTATCATCCTAACACAGCTCTTGCGGAGAAATCGGGATTAGAACTCAACAAGATGGGTTTCATCAAGGTAAATGAATACATGATGACAGATACTTCAAGTATCTTTGCTGTGGGTGACTGCGCTGAGAAAAAAAGCTTCATTACCAGAACACCGAGAAACGTCATGCTTGCTTCTACCTCTTGTACTGAAGCAAGAATTGCAGCATTGAATTTGTACAAGCTATCAACAGTAAGAGCCTTTGGAGGGACCATTGCTATATACAGCACGGTCATTGGGGATACCGCTTTTGGGGTAGCGGGGGTAACAGAGAGTCTGGCAAAAGATAGAGGCTTCAATATTATAACAGGGGTTTTTGAAGGAATCGATAAACACCCGGGAGCCTTACCTGATACACATCAGCAAATAGTAAAATTAATCGCAATCCGTGAATCTGGCGTGATAATAGGTGGACAGGTTATGGGTGGGGCAAGTACGGGAGAACTCACGAACCTGATTGGATTTGCTATCCAAAACGGAATGACGGTGGATTCTATTTTAACTGCCCAGATCGGAACCCATCCACTTCTTACAGCGCCTCCGACAGCATATCCTCTTATGAAGGCCGCCGAGGCAATTCGAAAAAAATGCTGGGTTAACTAGTTGAGCATTTGCTATGTCATTGAAAATTATCCCATCAATTTGAAGGTGTGAATAACATCATTTTTAACAGGTCGTTCCCTTTTATTCAAGTTAAGATATAAAAATTTTGGAGGTAGAAATGAAATACGGAATACCGGTAACCAACGGGATGCTGGATCCCCACTTCGGTCATTGCGAGGACTTCGCTCTGATTGATGCGGATATGGAAAAGAAAACTATTCTGAGCAAACAGATCGTTCCTTCGCCGGGTCACCAGCCCGGTGTCCTGCCCGGATGGCTGGCTGATCAGGGGGCAACTATTGTCATCGCCGGAGGCATGGGAGGCAGAGCTGTGGATCTGTTTGCCGAACAGGGCATCAGTGTTATCATGGGGGCGCCAGCTATAGATCCCGAGCTTGTCGTTCTGGAACACCTGAAGGGGAATCTGGCATCCAGTGGCAGTGCCTGTGAAGAACACAGCCACGAATGTTGATAGTCAATGAACCAGGATGCAGAATTTGGATTCGAGGAATTGCAAGAGGAATTGCAAAAGGAAATCCTGGCCGAAGCTCGAAAGCTTTATACCGATATTGTCATTGACCATGCCATGAATCCTCGGAACGCAGGGGAGATGAATGACGCTGATGGCTATGGCCAAGCGCTCGGTTCCTGCGGGGATGACATGGAAATATGGTTGCGCGTCAAGAATGGCACTATCTCCGAGGCTAAATTCTGGACAAACGGTTGTTCCACTACCATTGCCTCAGGTAGTGTAATTACTGAAATGGCAAAAGGCAGGCCTGTAATGGAAGCTCAAAAAATCAGCCAGCAGGATGTACTGAGAGCCCTTGATGGGCTCCCGGAGGAACATCAGCACTGCGCTACATTAGCCGCTAATGCTATGAAGGGAGCGGTCAAGGATTATATAGCTCTTAAAAGAGAGCCTTGGAAAAGGAATTACCAGCGAAGATAGTTGGAATTGAAATTGCGCAAGACCAAGGAGATATGATGCAAAAGTTGAAAGAGGCAACGAAAAACAAAACAGACGCAACATTTGCAGATCTAGATCCAATGTATTGGGATGGTCTAGATGAAAACAAGGAGACCAAATTCCGCGCGCAAGACGTTGATGGGTCACTCCTACAGATTAACTTGGGATCACTCACAGGTATAACTGGGATTTGGGAAGCTGACAAAGGCATGGAGTCGGACGAGACGTTCACTGATCTGGAGTATTTTTTCAGAGACTCCACGCGTATGTACCTCAAGGAGGTCGGTCAGATACCCTTGCTGAATTGGGAAGATGAAAGATCTCTTGGACAGATAATGGAGTTGGGTAAACATCTACAGCAAATGGAATTCTCATGGTATGAAGAACACGGTACTTTCCCCGGTACAATTGATACCATCGTAACAGCCCTTGAAGGGTTGCGTCGCTCACTCCCACTGCTGAATTACCTGATAGACGAACTTAACCTATCTTCAGATGCTCCGGTTTCGGAAATCTTGTATGACCCGGTATTGCGTGAGGCTATAGATGGAGAAATCTCTCCTCAGCTCGTAGATCAAATAGCTTCTAGGACCAATTTTGATCATGGCGATGTTACCCAAAGATTGGTCGATATCTCAGTTGATTCGCGTCTCTTACCCCCAACAATGGTCCACGCGTTAGAGTCACAGAGGTTGTTTTCTGAAATATTGAAAGACGATTTGAATTACGCGCTAATTGCTGAGATCTCAGTCAGGGAAAAGCAGCTATGTCGTCATCTTGATATCATCAGATGTAAAGCTAATCATGCAAAAGATCTTTTCATAGAATCCAATTTGCGCCTCGTGATATCCATTGCCAAAATGTATTCCGGGCGAGGCATGCCTTTGTTGGACATCATTCAGGAAGGCAACATTGGGTTAATCCGGGCTGTCGATAAATACGATCATCGGAGAGGATACAAGTTCAGCACGTATGCTACTTGGTGGATCAGACTATTCGTAAATAAGGGGATAGCTGACCAAGCCAGGACCATTCGCCTTCCGGTTCACATGATAGATAAAATCCACAAATTCATTCGTCTCAATCGGAAATTAGCCTACGAATATGGGCGTGAGCCCACCAGAGCGGAGATTGCCACTCGAATGAACACATCTGTGGAAAAGGTGGGGGAAATATTTGGCATAATTCAGGAGCCGATATCTCTTGCAACTCCCATCGGTGACAGCGAGGATACGCATGTCGGTGATTTCATCATAGATCAAAATGCCACACCAGCGGAAACTGTCGCACACATCGCTCTTAAAGAAGAAGTCAGGAAGGGTATGGAAAGACTACCCGCACGAGAGCGCAAAGTACTTCAGCTCAGATTTGGATTTGGGAACGGCCGCAAACATACACTTGAAGAAATAGGCCGCCAGTTTCAAGTAACAAAGGAACGTGCTCGCCAAATCGAAGCGATAGCGCTGGGTAAGCTTCGATCCAATTTTTTGGTAGCGAATCTCCAGGATTATTCAGAAGTATGAATCGATGGTATCAACCAGCTCATGATTGAGCGACGATTACCTATGGAAATATCACTAGTAAAGGCCATTGATGATGTCTGTGTTGTCCGTATTAAGGCATTATCACGGGAAATCGAAGCGAAATAGGGGGTGGGCGTATTATTAGGCGCGCACCCCTATAAGCCGGAAAATATATTCGTATAGGTGGTCGTTTGGTCTTTTGTCTGTCACCCTCGCATCAGTTTCAGTGAATGCGTATACGTGAAAGGTGATCAACGCCTAGCGTGCAGGACAATAACATTGCTTACAGTGACTCTCTGCAGGCTAGTGTTCCTCGCTGAACCCGTTAGGTCGGAATTACCGTGATCGATGCCCATGGGTTACCGACTAAATGTGAAGATGGAGGCGGGTAATGGAACACGACGGTTGTAATAACTGTAAATATGGTCAACTTGTGTGGTTTCATACTGGCGAAACCCATGGTGGCGAGCACTCATCGGACACTCGCATGGATATGTATATCTGTCGCTTCCGAAGAGCCCAGCACTACGGGCACATTATGATTGGTGACCACTCATGTATAGGCTTTGAAAAAAAGAATATAGAGAAAGCCAAATAGGGCCTTTAAAATGTTGATGGAAGTTGATCCGCGATCGAGGATGCGCTGATCGATATAGCTGGTTAATCCGCTAGGGCCACACAGATGTGCGACATGGAATTAGGGTGGAAAGATATCTATCGTCTTTTACTGTTTGCACAAACAAGTGGTTTTGGAGCAGTCATTGAACGTGCCAAGTGCTCCAAAAGGACTTGTATCGGATCATTTGGTCTGCCACCGTGTATAAAGTATTTCTAAATATAAAGGATTCAGGTTTTCACACTAATTACCAAGCGTATTGACAAGAACCCTACACAGGAGTATATTACTTATCCCTTCATTGGCAGCACCGAGTAGAATCGGTGTTGCAAGAGGTAAGGAAATCCACGATAGGAGGCGTGCGATTGGACAGCGCGAAACCGAACGCGAACTGGATCAGGCTATGAAATCGCGCAATCGGTAGACATTGACAATTAAATATGGGGACGAGTGGTTTCGACAGGGGGAATGGGCGATCCGGGATTGCAGGCCGAGGTTCCCATCGACCTCGCTAAACAGGTGGGAAACAAAAGTAACCGACGAACCACAATTGGTTGCTGCCTAATTAATTTAGGCACGTTCAACTCTGCCTAACCCTGGCTGGCAGGGATTGGACGACGCAAAGCTGTGGTGTGGCTGGTCGGAGTACGCAACCCCTTCGATCTCAGCATGATTCGACCCCTCAGGAGGCGCTGATCAATGATGGGAAGTGATGGCGCAAAAAGCCACTTGGACTGGGGATATGATCAAGGTAGGAGCATTGCAAGCTCAGAGAGACATATTGGAAGGCGAATTCGTTTATGTAGCATGGGATCAGAGAATCCTGTTTTCTGAAATGAATAGCTGAAGTCGAGGATTATAGAATGCGTCAGGAAGATATCACAGCCAGGGCACCGGAAGGCTGGATTGAGGGAGAGTTCCCAGCCGGTGAAACAGGCGTGTGGAAAGAGCCGGATCCTACGGTAGGTCTTGTATCCGAGAAAACAAAGCTGGACCTGGAGGACATGATAGATGACCCCGTCCGCATGTATCTCCGCGAAGTGGGCCAAGTTTCGCTTTTGACTACAGCAGATGAGAAACGCCTGGCGCGCAAAGTAGATGAAGGCAAGCATCTTGAGCAAATTGAGGCCTCCTGGCAGAAAAGGTATGGTTCTCCTCCATCCACTGCGAACATCGTCATGATCATATTGGAGGAGATAGGGCATACTTTGCCTTATATTGATATCTTATGGGAGGAATTTGAACTATCCACAGAAGCCTCGATCCCAGAGATGATCTATAATTGGAAGTTCCAGGAGGCGCTCGATGGAGAAATTGACCTCCATCTGACAGAGACGATCGTCAGCAAAACAAATACCAGCACCGATGAAGTGACGGACGGACTGATAAACCTGTCACTGGATTGTCAAATCATACCCCAGCACTTCATCCAGGTTTTTGAGGAGAGGGGATTGCTCTTTGACCTCTGTTATGCATCCACCGATCCCAGATTCCTTGCGGTCATCATACCCCATGAAAGGCAACTACATTGCCACCTGCAGAACGTAAGAAAAGAAGTACAACTCGCAAGGAATCACCTCACTGAAGCCAATCTGCGTCTTGTAGTCAGTGTTGCCAAAAAGTACGTTCGTCGAGGTATGACTCTTCTGGACCTGATACAGGAAGGCAACATCGGGCTCATGCGGGCAGTGGAGAAATATGACTATCGCAGGGGCTACAAATTCAGCACTTACGCCACATGGTGGGTTCGGCAGGCCGTAACCAGGGCTATATCAGACCAGTCCCGCACCATCAGGATCCCCGTTCATATGACTGAAATTCTGAACCAGCTCATCCGGCTGAGCCACAAACTGGAGCAGGAATACGGGAGGGACGCAACAAACAGTGAACTGGCCAAAGAGATGGGCCTCTCGCCGGAAAGGGTAGAGGAGATATGGAAGCTGGTTCAGAACACAATATCCCTGGAAACACCCATGGGTGAAGATAAAAACAGCTCCCTGAGTGACTTTATCGAGGATCTCAAAACGACGTCCCCGAGTGAAATGGTTTCGGATATGTTGCTCAAAGGCCGAATTGACGAGGTCCTGGAGGAACTTACTGAGAAGGAAGCGAGGGTACTTCGACTACGGTTCGGGCTCAATGACGGCCGCAGCCGCACCCTGGAGGAAGTTGGCCGCGAATTCCTGGTTACCCGGGAGCGTATTCGCCAGATCGAAGCCAAAGCACTGAGGAAGCTCAGATCACCTTCCCGCGCGACGAAGCTAAAAGACTATCTGGAACAGTGATTGATGTGTCTCCCGTCACAGGCAAGGAGGATAAGACCATGAATAACCTTGACACGAACAGTTTTTCCGAAGGAACCACTCCCCCAACCTCAGTGAGCAAAGCAATCATCCTGGCGGCCGGCTCCGGCAGACGTCTGAGCCCATTCACTGATCACACCCCAAAATGCCTCGCGCCCGCAAATGGTGTGCCGATCACTATCAATACGCTCTATCCACTGATGGTACTAGTGTTCTGGTTGTATCAATGTCATACCTGTAGAGGTAAACCATGTGCTATCGTATGAGGATTCAATATCTCACATCAGTCGATCGCTTGTTTTTGATTGGGGATTAGTTCAGCCTGTCAGCTACGATGATAGTCGAAACTTCATTTGAGGAAGGGAATTGTGACAGAGGCTGCGGATATAAAGGATGCAAAATACGCTCAGCCAGTTCATAGTGTCTCCAGGCCTGTTTGCTCCAGGAGAACTTTGCAGAATACTTAAGAGCCCTCTCCTCCATTTCTTTTGAAGCCTCCGGGCTCAATATCAGATCCCTCATCTGCAGTAGCAGATCTACCAGATCAGTGCCCACAAGTCCGCCTGCCTCTTTCAGGGTTTCCCCTACGCCCTCCAGATCACGGCCAGCCACTATTGCGCCGGCCCCCAAGGCATGTGCCAGTACTCCACTCTGAGTGCATTCCATAGGCCAGTAGAAGTTGATATCAAAAGCCCTCTGCGCTACTCTGAGCATGCTTTCTGGCAGCCAAACGTCGAATATGGATTCACTCATGCAGTCTTGCTCTTGCACTAACCTTGTGGTATAGGTTCGCTGAACGCTGTCCTTTGATTTGCCGATACGCACGGCTACTATCTCCCTGTCACGGATCATCTGCCGCAGTGAGTCCCGTACAACGTAAAGCAGATCGGTCCTCTTGTTGGGATCCAGAAACCCGGTCTGTCCTATCACCACGTTGCCTGGATTCAAGAATATTCGCTGCTTGTGCAAGCTCTCCTTTACTGCCTGGGCAAGGTCAGTTTCATACAGCAAAAAGTCATTGAGTTTCTCCCTGGCTTCCTTGCGACTCACCCGACTTACCTCGGGATGTGAATGCACACCATGCTTGAGGACATATACCTTATCGGAGTATTCAGGAAAAGCTGTAGCAACCGCATAGTAGACTCCATCACTAAACACCGTGATGGCATCGACATGAGGCAGGAGGGATTGGAGCAAGTCACGCTGGTTTCTGCCCAAACCACTGGGGGTATCGGGGCTCTGGAAGTGCAGGGTGTGAAACGTCACAACCTTCGGTATGTCCAGGTTTTCGAGCATTGCAACGAACTTCTGACTGTCTGGCCAGATACCGTTTTCGTGCTGAAACCACAAGAGTGTATTTCCGTCTTCCATGCCGAGTCGTTTGAGTCCGTCTCTGATGACTGTAGCAGAGAAATCATGTCGGCCCGGTATGCCATACCAAACCTGATTTGTGTGGGCACCATCGTTGCCGGACAGCGGTGCCCCGTACTTCTCCAGATCGAAAGACAGTACTCCCCACCTCCTGGAGGGACTCTTACGGGTCAAATAGCTTGTGTAATCGGCGATCCCGCACATTATGGGGCTATATGTTCCGACAAAATAAATGGATGCCATTTCCATTCACCTTCCACAACTCGGGACCTCATGGGCAAAGCTGTCCAAAGTTGTATGAGAATACCTAGTGCGATGTCCGATACCCCGTCGCCAAGACTTCATGGCCAACTGACGGAACGCTAATCTAGATTTACACAAAAAAACGCCTTCAAGCAACACAGCCCAAAGGCCTTATCAGATCGTAGTTATAATTGGCAGCCCGGCGACCATTACCTCCATGGTATAAGACCCGTAGCTTTGCATCCCAAGGTTTCCCCCTGTTTTGCCCTTTCCTTTACTCGATCAAATATTCTAGGCAGCTAAGTTTATCATTGGTCCATGCTTTTTACAATAGTAATAAAATCAAGATTTTCTAAAGAAATCAAATGTACTGGAAACTCATTTACTTGCGAGAGTGGTTGGAGTCATTTCGAGGTGTCAGAAAGAAGTCCTTTCGGAGCACTCCCTGAACGTATGAAACGCTCCAAAAGGCTTGGTTTTTTGTCGTCTGGACGTGGCTCAGAATCAGTCCAAGTCTAACATCTCACCTGGACCAGTTTATTGGGGGTCATGTAGATGTGGTGGCAATAAGGAGTACTCTCTTTGGCCTAGTTCTGGTCAAAGCGTCTACCCAAGTCCTGAAGGAATTTCTCGACCTCCGGTGATAGCTTTGGCTCTCCTCCCCGCTGGCTGACTCGGGCATCGTAGTGGGCTTCTAACTGGCTACGTATGTGCCGGTATCTTGGCTCCATCTGTATCAACCGCTCAGCCATCTTATTAACCTGATCCGTCTGGTCCTTCGCCTTGTCTGCGTCGGCTTCTGAGAGAGGAAATTCGTACAGAGTGCCAAGTATCTCCATCAGGCGCACCACTCCCCTGAAGTCCTCTTCCATGATCAGGTATTGAGGCAGATGTACTATAAGGCTCAAGGTTTCTACACCCATGTCGACGGCCTGCTGGGACAACTTGTGCAGGATCGTCGTAGGCCCCTGGTAGTCACTTGACATCACTCCCACGGCCTCCATCTCACTCTGCAGGCGGAGATTGCTCGCCCTCCCGCTTACTATCAGTGGTCTGGTGTGCGGGACCATATCGTGCATTGCGCCGATAAGGCAGTATCTCTTGACATCAAAGGCAGTGAGGAGCTTCAGTATTGACTCGATATATTCCTCCGCCAATGTATGGGGCTCGAGGAGATTGAGGAAAAGGAAATCATGATCCTCTTCCCTCTCCCCGTAGCTGACGGTGGCATTCGGTACGTGGAGTTCGCTATGATCTTCTTTGAGGAAAATCTGAGGCCGATAGCGAGTGAAATCGAAGAAGCCCCCTGGTCTCTGTAGCATCCCCAAGTCATGGCTGTCCAGATAAGATTCCAGCCTTGACAACGTCAAGGTTCCAACATTGCCCACATCGATCAAAGGCCGGATAGTGGCCAAGGCATGAGGCTTATTCAGCTTAGGAACGGGTTCATTGAGTTCGAAAGCACCCACTTTCATGAGTCTATTTTAACATGAAATGGAGATTCAGATAGTGCTCAGTGCACCAGTGCGCTTCATGCGATGACACTAATCTGCTGGAAGATAACGAATAGGTTCGTAATGGCAGCCCGGTTATCCTGAACAAGTTCATGAAAGGCCTCTAATCTTGTTCAGGTGAAGCTTATCTACTGCCATCTCACCTTCTTCCCGGCAACCTGGCACTTCTGAACGGACCGGCTATTCGGCCACCTAACTTGCGCAAGGTCTCCCCGGGCGCCCATGTGCCATCCACCCACCCCTTCTTGAGGGAATTGCTGCCAACCATAGCAATGAAATTGACAATCTTATGTGGGCCAAACCAGCTGCCTACATTGACAGAAACCACCGGATCTACATCCCCAGCTTCAATTAGAGCAATTTGCGTCAATGCTGCTGGAATCAAGGTGGGGATATTGGGCGACTGCTCCACAAGCTGGAGGCGGATCACGTCCCACCCCATACGCCGGCCTGAAGTAGCGTAATCGCGCTTGAAAGTAACCCAATAGCCAATAGAATAGATACTCACATACCCAAGGAAGCTGCCAACCAGGCTTGTCGCCACAATAACCACAGCCCCGTGATCTGCAGTAGCATATGCCGCCACAGACCTTAGCGCAAACGCCCCTACCCCGGCAGAGGACTGGACCAGTACCAGTTTGCCGCTGAAATACTTCCTCAGTTTCTGACTGATTGTAGACACCATTCCTCTCTAAATGGACTACACTGTATCGTCAGGCACCAATACTATGATGAATACTTCAGAGTATGAATTAATTTAACAAAACGTGCAATGTCCGTCCAGCACTATGAATCAACCTCTCCGCAATCACCTAACACCTTATATGATAGAAGTGGTTAGCAGAAGAGAAGGGCCTCAACTAAGTATCAATTCGTTGAAGTGCAACCGCCAGATGCTATTGAAATGGCTTTTGCGACGTCCTTTTAGTAAGGTAGGACGTCTAGGGTTTCAACCAGATTCAAGTTTCCTAATATAATTGTTTGACGTGCTCCAACACCACTTGATTTGAGAAGCGAATAAAACTGGAGTGTGAGCTCACTTTAAAGTTATTCTTTTACCCACCAAAAAATATTAGGGTAATATCTTAAAAAAGCCACCGAAATATGAGAGAATGGTGGTATGGCATACAAAAGAAGTTGTCCAAGATGCGGAAATATAAAGAGTTGGGCAGTAAGGAGAGATAAGAGGAAATGCTCT
>Ga0233430_1003515_pt1 | contig 15776 bp, 14 predicted proteins | sample SI_118_April2016_2_FD_179883 | JGI IMG/M metagenome (GOLD analysis project Ga0233430, IMG submission 179883) | Seawater microbial communities from Saanich Inlet, British Columbia, Canada - SI_118_April2016_150_MG | ecosystem: Environmental > Aquatic > Marine > Inlet | place: Canada: British... | reverse complement strand
CTGCGCGAAGCTGCTGAGTGCCGCCAACAATGAAAACAATGGCAAGGAAAAACGATACGACGGCCCGACTGCGCATGCTGCGACCCCTCAAAGTCCGCCACTCCTTATTCGGCCAGAAGTTCATCGGCTTTGTTGCTGAGCGTCGAAATCAGCCCCTCTATGCCTTGTGTTTTGAGGATCTCGCGAAACTCAGAGCGGCGCACCGACATTTCGCTGATGCCGTCGTCAACGATAACGTCGATGATTCGCCATTGGCCGCGAATCCGAAGGACCCGGTAGTCGAGGCTTACGTCTGATCCATCGGGATTGACGATTCGAGTTTCCACAAGGCGCGTGTTTTGCGGCGCGGCCTTGTCGGCGAGAATCTCGAATTTCTGACCCGAATAACCGTCAAACAGCGTTGCTACCGTACTGATATTCTTGCGATTGAAGGCGTCTGCGAGTCGCGACTTTTGTTCTGGTGAAGTTGTTTTCCAGTACGGCCCCGTCGTAATTCCAAGCATCATAGGAACAAAAAAAGCAGCTTCAATCGGCGGGCGAAGCCGATCGTACCGTTGCTTGACGCTAAGTAATTTCGCCTCTTTCATGACCGCGAGAAGGTGTTGCTGAAATGTTTCGACAACCCGACTGGAGGCCTCTTGCTGCGCCAATGCGGGTGAGGTGGAGGCCAAAAAACATAAAGTTATCAAAATGTTACGAGCTGCTAACCTGAAACGCATAAGCTCCCTCCGGGTGTTTTCGCCGAGCCAATGGCGATAATCGAGTTTTGCTGAAATTACGGCGGCGGGATAGCGATGACAACGATTTACTCAATTGTAACTGTTTTGAGGGATAACATCTAAACTCGGATCAGGAGCGTTTTGACGGTTGCGACCTCGCGCAAGTTAAATTACAAACATCGTGGCTCGGGGTTGTCGTCCAATCGTCCTCAAAAGGGGAAGTAAACGGTTTATTTGATGATTGATTTTCGAAAATCGTTTTCCGTGCATTTGCTGGCGCTGTCCGCCGCTATTGTGATGGTCGTGCCAGTTGTTTCGCCGCAACCGGCGAGAGCGGATTCCGAGCAGATGGCAGCGGCTGTTTTTGTCGGCGAGCCCGATGAGGTCGCGGCCGCATCCAAGGCTTCCCAGGTTGCTGCGATGGACGAGGGCGATGACGTCAACGACCCTTTGGAGCCGTTGAATCGGCTGATTTTTGACTTCAACGAGTTTTTCCACAAGGCCGTCCTGTACCCGGCGACATCGATTTATCAGATTTTTCTTCCGCCGCAATTGCGTAACGCCATCGGCAATATGATCGACAATCTGAGTACGCCGGTCATTCTCGCCAACGATATCCTTCAGGGCGAAGGCGAACGGGCGTTTCGCACGACGCAACGGTTTTTGATTAATTCGACCCTCGGAATTGGCGGCATGATGGACGTTGCCGAAGACATGGGCATTTCCGAGCATGACGAGGATTTCGGCCAGACCCTGGCGGTTTGGGGCATGGGCGAGGGGTTCTACGTTGTTCTGCCGCTCTATGGACCATCCAATCCGCGTGACGCCATTGGCAAACTTCTGGTGGACGGATATTTCGATCCGCTGGGGCAGTATTTGTCGAACACGAACCAGGACGAGGCATCTCTCGCGCGTACTGTGGTTGGTGGCGTTGACGAATACGGCGGCGTGATGGACGAGCTTGAACAGATCAAAAAAACCTCGGTCGATTATTACGCGGCGATTCGCAGCATGTATCGCCAAAAGCGCATGGCCGAAATCGGAAATGGCGAGGCCGTCGAACTGCCGCCGATCCCGGATTTGGGCTTTGATCTGGACGAATCGAACCCCGAAAAAATCGACGCGGGCTCCGCATCAAGCCCGGCAGAAAAACCCAAAAACGAGGAAGATCAGGTTTCCGCCGTCGAGGAATAGCCGGTTTTCAATCTCATATTTTTTCGGGAAGCTGCCAATGGCCCAAGAACCGGGCTAATTTATTGCGACTCGCCCTTCGGGAAAGAAATAATTGTTTAATCCCAAGGGGCATGCCCAGTACCCATTGACATTCGTTGGGTATTATGGGGATAATTATGACGGATCGGTGCCCTGATGGGGCCGGTTGTTGAAGGTCCGACCAAGATGGTGGGCCGAATAGGCGTATTGCTTCTGAAGGAGGATATAAGCCATGTGCAATCTGAATGTTTCTCCCGTTTGTTTTTCAAAAAGGTAAAGGCTTGGGCGTATGCGCGTTGGTTTGCGTTCGCATGTGGTGCGGACGCCCACAAACGCCGCCAAATCCTGCGATAAGATACTGAGTCCGACGTTGCACGCCTCGCACCGTTGGCCAAGTTAGGGAGATAAAATAGATGTCCGGTTTTGCTTTACCTGCGGTTCCGTCCGATAGCGGTCTTGCCCGTTATTTCCGCGACATTTGGCGTTTTCCAATTCTGGAACCCGAGGAAGAATTCATGCTGGCCCAGCGCTGGCGCGAACACGGTGACGTGGACGCCGCCCACAAGCTGGTAACCAGCCATTTGCGGCTCGTCGCGAAAATGGCCATGAAGTACCGTGGATATGGGCTTCCGGTCGCCGACCTTTTGTCCGAAGGAAATATCGGGCTTATGAAGGCCGTAAAGAAATTTGAGCCCGAACGCGGTTTTCGCCTCGCCACCTACGCCATCTGGTGGATCAAGGCGTCCATGACCGAATACGTCCTGCGGTCCTGGTCGCTGGTACGCATGGGGACCATGGCCACGCAGAAGAAGCTGTTCTTCAATCTTCGGCGTCTCAAAAGCAAACTGGAAATTCTGGACAACGGTGATCTTGACGGCGCGCAAGCTAAAGCGCTGGCTGAACGGCTGGATGTTGCGGAAGACGAAATCATCCGCATGAACCGCCGTATTTCTTCGCGCGATTCGTCCCTGAACACGCCGGTCGGCGAAGACGAGGGGATGGAATTTCAGGACACATTGGTCGACGATTCGCCTTCGCCCGAATCCCTTGCCATGGCAAACGACGAAATGGCCTATCGGCATGGGCTTTTGACCGAGGCGCTGGATGTTCTGAATGAACGTGATCGGCACATCTTTATCGAACGTCGATTGAAGGAAGATCCGGTCACGCTGGAGACCCTTGGCAAGCATTACGGGGTCAGCCGCGAACGGATTCGCCAGCTTGAAGCCCGCGCGTATCAGAAAGTGCAGGCCGCCGTTTGCGCCGCCGCCGAAGCAGGCTGATCTTTTCAGTCCTTGATCAAGGGCGTTCCCGGTAATAAAACATCTGCGTTGGTCGTCCTCTGCATCTTGCGGGGGGCGGCTTTCGGGTTCTCAATTTTCCGTGATCTTAGGGGAGGAACGGGAAGACGATGATAACGCTTGACCGGCTAACTAAGAAATTCGGGCCAATCCTGGCGGTCGACGGCATTTCGCTGGATATTCGGCAGGGCGAGGTTCTCGGGTTTTTGGGACCGAACGGTGCCGGAAAGACCACCACCATGCGCATGGTGACCGGTTTCCTGCCGGCGACCGGCGGAACCGCTGTGGTCGCTGGGTTCGACGTCGCCAAAGACCCCATCGCTGTTCGCGAGAAAATCGGATACTTGCCCGAAGGCGCGCCGCTTTATGGCGACATGACCCCGGCCGCATTTCTCGAATTCGTCGCCCGGATGCGCGGGTTTTCCGGAACCGAAGCGCTTCGCCGGGTCGATTGGGTGGTCGAAACGTTGCAATTGCGCGATGTCCTGCACCGACCCATCGATACCCTGTCCAAGGGCTTCAAGAGGCGGGTCGGATTCGCGCAGGCCGTTCTGCACGATCCCGATGTTTTGATTCTGGACGAACCGACCGATGGTCTGGACCCCAACCAGAAACATCAGGTCCGCTCGTTGATCCGGGGTATGGCCGAGGAAAAAGCCGTTATCATTTCCACTCATATCCTCGAAGAGGTCGAAGCGGTTTGCACGCGCTCGGTGGTAATTTCCGACGGACGGATCGTGTTCGACGGAACCCCGCGCGAACTTCAGCGCCGTTCGGAAAAGCATAATTGCGTCGAGATCAGGCTGGATGTCGAGTCGTCGGCCAAGCTGGAAAAGGAACTGGCGGCGCATGCCCGCGTTCTTCGCGTGGATCGCGGCCCGACCATCGACGGTTTGGCCGCGCTGATTGCGCTTTCAAAAGACGGCCGGCCCATCGTTCACGATCTGAGTGAATGCATTCAGGCCAGCGGCGTCACCATTGAAGAGGTCCACGCCGAGCGCGGCGATCTTTCCGAGGTGTTCCGCCAACTGACGACCGGCGTGTGAGGGGGCAGGCAATGAACAACGTAATCAACATTTTCCGACGCGAATTCGGTGCCTATTTTTCGACACCGCTCGCCTATGTCTTCATCGTGATCTTTCTTGCCCTGAGCGGAGCCTTCACCTTCTTCATGGGCTATTTCTTCGATCGCGGGCAGGCTGATCTGCAGGCATTCTTCAATTTCCATCCGTGGCTTTATCTGGTTTTCGTTCCGGCCGTTTCCATGCGCCTGTGGGCCGAGGAAAGAAAAACGGGAACCATCGAACTTCTGATGACCCTGCCGGTTTCGACGTTTCATGCCGTTTTGGGCAAATTTCTGGCGGCATGGGCTTTCATTGGCATCGCTTTGGCGCTGACCTTTCCGATTTGGCTTACCGTCAACTATCTGGGCGATCCCGACAACGGGGTGATCCTCGCCGGGTATCTCGCCAGCATGATCATGGCCGGCTCGTATCTGGCCATTGGAACGTGTTTTTCGGCCCTGACCCGCAATCAGGTGGTGGCCTTCATTCTGGCGGCCATGACGTGTTTCCTTTTCCTGACCAGCGGCCTCGAACTCGTGCTCGCGTTTTTCCGCGTGTGGGCTCCCCACATTGTTGTCGAAATCGTGTCTGATATGAGCTTTCTGACCCATTTCGCTTCAATCACCGCAGGGGTTATTGACCTGCGCGACATTGTTTTCTTCGGGTCGCTTATGGGCGTTTGTCTTTTCATCAACGTACTTCTCGTTGACGGGCGAAAGGGAGCTTGAGGTGTCGGTCATGAATGGTTCCAAACCCGTTGATCAGAAAAAACTGGGCGTTGCCGCCGGTATTCTGGCTGTCGTTCTATTTGTTGCGCTGAACGTGTTTTCAGGTGCGCAGTTCAAATCAATCCGGCTCGATCTGACCGAGAACAGTATGTTTACGCTCTCGAATGGTACGCGCGAGGTTCTGAAAGGCATCAAGGAGCCCGTCGTTTTGCGCCTGTATGCGTCGCGTTCGCTGGCCGAGGCGGCACCCGCCTATGGCGACTTCATCCGGCGTGTGCGCGAAATTCTGGATCATTATTCCGATCTGTCGGGCGGCATGGTTCAGATTCGCAGTTTTAATCCCGAATCCTATTCGGTCGAGGAAGACGAGGCCGTCGCCTACGGGCTGCAGGGCGTGCAGTTGGATCAGGGCGGTGAGCTGGTTTACTTCGGCCTGGCCGCCACGAACAGCACCGACGATACGCAGGTCATCCCGTTTTTCGACACCCAGCGCGAACGCTACCTCGAATACGATCTGACCAAGCTGGTGTTCAATCTGGCCAATCCCGAGAAGAAGAAGATCGGCCTGATGACCTTCCTGCCTATCGATACCGATCCGCTCAAGCAATACAAGCCGTGGGTCGTCGTCGAGCAGATGGAGCAGTTCTTCGAGACCCGCGCCATTGGCCGAAGCGTCACCTACATTCCCGACGATATCGACCTGCTGATGATCGTTCATCCCAGCGGAGTCGGTGATCCGACGCTCTATGCCATCGAACAGTTCGTTCTTCGTGGCGGCCGCGCCATGATCTTCGTTGATCCCCAGTCCGACGTTCAGACCGAAATGGCGGCGGCCATGCGCCAACCGCCGTCTATCGCGAACTCGGACCTTCCCAAGCTGTTCGACGCCTGGGGCGTTGAATACGATGCCGATAAATTCGTTGGCGACCGGGCTGCTGCGACCCGCGTGGAAGTTCCCGGTGGCGGGCGTTCGGTGGTGACCGATTACGTTTCCTGGATTGGTCTGGGGCCGGACAATTTCAATTCCGACGATGTCAGCACAAGCGAGTTGAACCGCATCTTCATGACCGGCGCGGGCAGCATTGCCAAGAAGGAAGGGGCGGATATCACCTTCACGCCGCTGATCTCAACGGGCGAACACTCCATGCGAATCGACGCCAGCAAAATTCGTATGCGGCCCGATCCGGTCGGGTTGTTGAAGGAATTCCGTTCTGAATTGACGCCCTACGCCATCGCCGCGCGAATTTCGGGAAAATTCAAAACGGCGTTTCCGGACGGTCCGCCGAAAGGCAAGGATGACGCCAAGGTGCCCGCGCCCAAGGGCGGGCATCTCGCGCAATCGGTTGAAACGGCGAACTTGATTATCATCGCCGACACCGATCTGCTTTCTGATCGATCGTGGATTCGGTTCCAGAGCTTTTTTGGCCGTCAGGTGCCGGTTCCCACGGCCGACAACGCGACGTTCGTGATCAACGCGCTTGATAATCTTTTGGGCAGCGACGCGCTTATCAACTTGCGTTCGCGAGGCGTTGCCGCGCGCCCGTTCCACCGGGTTAAAGCCTTGAAGGACGAGGCCGAGCGCCGATTCCGCAAGACCGAGCAGGATCTGCGCGAGAAAATGAAAGTGACCAAGGAAAAAATCGGAAAGCTGGATGTTTCGGGCGGAGAGTCCCAGGCCATCCTCAGCGAGGACCAAAAGACGGCGCTGAAAAACTTCAAGACCGATCTGGTCGACATTCGCCGAAAACTTCGCGAAGTGCAGCACAGCCTGCAAAAAGATATCGAAGCCCTGGACACCTGGCTCAAGATTCTCAACATATGGGCGGTTCCCGCAATTATCAGCGTGATCGCCGTGGTGATGGCCTGGGTTCGGCGGCGCAAATACCGCCAACGGGCGTTGAACGGTTAGTGGGGACGACAATGACACCTAAAGCATTTACGGGACTTCTCGGCATTACCGTCGTCGTCGTTGCGGCCGCCGTGGCGAGCGTGGCCGGTCAATTCGGGGCCACCGATCAGTCGCGTGTCGAACAGCCGGTTCTGGCGGGCTTCGAAGACAAGGTCAATTCGGTGTTGGGCTTGTCCGTGCAAACGGCCAAGGGGACGTTTTCCGTGGCGCAGGGCGACCAGGGCTGGGTCGTTGCGGCAAAAGGAGGCTACCCGGCGGAACGCGCGTACGTTCATCGGCTTTTGCTGCAGCTTTCGCAACTGGCGTTGGTCGAGCCCAAAACCAAAATGGCCGAGCGATACGGACGTATCCAGGTAGAGGAAGTCAATGCCGAAGACGCCAAGTCGGCGCTGCTTTCGCTTAACGATGCCAACGGCGCCGTCGCCAAGCTGATTGTCGGCAAAAATAAAAGCAACATGGCGGGCGGCTCCGGGAAGGGCGTTTACCTTCGCAAAGAGGGCGAGACGCAGGCCTGGCTGGCGCGGGGCGAGTTGGACTTGCGCAAGGCCGTTACCGGTTGGTTGGACAAGGACGTTCTTGATATCGCCGAAAAGCGTATCAAGCGCATCACCACGACGTCGCCGGCGGGCGACATTCTCATAATATCCAGAGACGATGCCGAAAAGGGCAAGCTGGCCGTTCAGGACGTTCCTGAGGCTGAAAAGCTGAAAAAGGACGCGCTGGAGGGATTCGGCGCGGCGCTTTCCGGGGTCAAGCTCACGGACGTAGGGCCGTTTTTGGAAGCGGACTTTCCGTCCGATAAGCTGGCCTGGGCCGAGATCGTCACCTTCGACGGTCTGGTAATCGATCTGGCCATGCGTGATTCCGAGAACGGGATCTGGGCCAGGATATCGGCGTCAAGCAGCAACGAAGCGGGGAAGGCTGAAGCTGAAAAAATCAATTCCCGGGTCGCCGGGTGGGCCTATCAGATACCCGATTACAAGCTCCGCCCGTTGTTGAAGACGATGGCAGACCTGATTGAGGCCGAGAAGCCCAAATCCTGATAGGCGCGCTGCGCTCATCAGGCTTGCGCGCAGGGCAGGGGGGCGTACACTCCTGCCATGATCGTGCTTTTTACCGACTTCGGCGTCTCAGGCCCTTATATGGGCCAGATGAAGGCGGTTTTACATCGGTTGGCGCCGGGGGTGGATGTCGTTGACCTGTTTGCCGACGCGCCCGCTCGCGATCCCAGGGCCTCCGCCTATCTTCTTGCCGCATATATTGACGAATTCCCGCAAGGCACGGTTTTTCTGTGTGTCGTCGACCCCGGTGTCGGCAGCAAACGGGCCGCCGGAATTCTGCAGGCCGACGGAAAGTGGTTCGTTGGTCCGGACAACGGGATATTTTCGATCATCGCGCGGCGAACGGCGACCGCCGGTCCGTGGATGGAATTGTCCGAACTTCCGGATACCATTTCAGCCACATTTCATGGCCGAGACGTTTTCGCGCCCGCCGCCGCAGGGGTGGCGACGGGAAAGCTGCCACCGTATGTCGAGAAGCCGGTTGAAGGTATTTTGCACCCCGACTGGCCAGATGATCTGGCGAAAATCATCTATATCGACCGATTTGGCAATGCGACGACTGGTATCCGGGCTTCCACGGTTGATGATCAAGCCATCGTCATGTTGGGTGACATTCGACTCCGGAAGGCGCGCACGTTCTCCGACGTTGGTCGGGGAGCGGCGTTCTGGTATGAAAATTCAAACGGATTACTGGAGATCGCCGTAAACTGCGGGCGCGCCGATGAGCTTCCCGGCATGCACATTGGTGTAAAAATTGAAATTCGCATTGTGTGACATGCCTCACGGACAAACGCGTTATTAGGTTGTATCTATTAACTTTATGTTTTTTGTTTCCTATTTATGGTAGGAGAATTAAGCGCTGTGCTGGGGGGCTCAACAGCAGATGGATGTAGAAAACGAGGGTTAAATGGGGTTTGGCGTCAAGTTTTGGGGTGTCCGCGGAAGTATAGCGGTCCCATCCCCGCAGCATATTAAATTCGGGGGGAATACGAGCTGCGTTCAGGTGCTCGCCGGTGATCACCGGTTTGTTCTGGATGCCGGAACCGGTATTCGTGGCCTGGGGGCCGAGATTTTTCGCGAAGGCGTTAAAGAAATTAATTTGCTGCTGACCCATACCCATTGGGATCACATCAACGGGTTTCCGTTTTTTACACCGGCCTATATCCCGAATAACAAACTTCATATCCGGGCCGGTCATCTTCGCGGTTCGTCCACCATTCGCGAAGTTTTGTCGAACCAAATGGACAACCCTATGTTTCCGGTTCCGCTGGAGGCCATGCAGGCGGAAATGATCATGGAGGATTTCGACGCCGGTGGTTCCTTCAGTTTATTCAACGAGGTTCAGATTCGCACCGCCGCGTTAAATCACCCGAACAACGCCACGGCTTACCGAATCGAATACGGCGGCAAGGCAATCTGCTACGTGACCGATACCGAGCATGTGCCGGGCGAGCTGGACGAGAACATCCTGACGCTGGTCGAGGGCGCGGAGATTATGATCTACGACGCGACCTACACCGAGGATGAGTACCCGGCCAAGGTCGGCTGGGGACATTCGACGTGGAACGAGGGCGTTAAGCTTTGCAAGGAAGCAAACGTCAAACAGTTGGTGCTGTTTCACCACGAACCCGATCATGACGACGCGTTTATGGAAAAGCTGGAGGCCGAGGCCCAGGCCGAGTGGTCGGGCTGCATTGCGGCGCGTGAAGGCTCACTTCTCGAAGTCTGATTGGGGCTTAGGAAACAGCGCTAGTTGGCGGGAGCCTCTTCTTCTTTGGACTGGTCGTCTTTTTTCTCCCGTCCCCCGCTGAAATCACCCGCCTCCATGGATTCTTCCGAACGCCGATAGTAGTAGACTTCTTTTTCGTCCGGATCCATCGGTCGGACATGAATCGCCACACGGCGGTTGGCTTCCTGATTTTCGGGAATGGGCACCCCGTTTAAATCCCTGTTGGGATATTTGGGCTGCGTTTCGGCGTATCCGACCGCCTTCATCTTGTAAGGCGCTATCCCCTGTTCGGAAAAATACCTGACCACGGTCGACGCCCGTCCCGCCGAAAGCTCCCAGTTGGACGGAAACTGCACCGTGCTTATGGGATCGTCGTCGGTGTGCCCTTCGATCTCGACGAAAAACGGCTCATATTTGGGGGCCATCGCGGTCGTCGCCATGTTTTGCAACACCGGGTACGCCTCGTCGCGAAGCTGGGCCGTTCCGGGAAAGAAAAAGGCAGACGAATCAAGCTCGATAACGATCCCCATGTCGTCTTCGGCGACTTCCACGGCCTCGTCGGCTTGCATGGAGAACACAATATTTTCCATGTCCACCTTCAGGCGGGTCGTCAGGCTTTCAAAATCCTTCGTTCCCTTGCCCAGTTCGTTCTTGATGCCCGCCGCCACTTTTTCGTAAAGGGGAATATCAATTTTCGAGAACGACACCAGCATGACGAAAAACGCCATCAGAAGGGTGACGGTATCGGCGTACGTTAACAGCCAGGCTTGGTCTTCTTCCGGGGGGGCTTTTGGGGGAGGGGCGGCCATAATCGCTATCGTTTCATTTTGTCGATATTGAAGTGGATCGCCGGATCGAGATAGCTGTTCATCTTATCTTGGATAAAACGCGGGCTCTTGCGGTCGGCCAGCAACGCCAGTCCTTCAGCGACCAGGTAATTGCGGAACCGCATGATCTGCTCGCGTTGTAATACCTTGGACGATACCGGGCTAAGAAGCATGCGCGCGAACAACACGCCGTAAAGTGTGGTCAGCAACGCCACCGCAAGACCGGGGCCCAACTGGGTCGGGTCCTCGCCCATTTTGCCCAGCATGATGATCAGGCCGACGAGCGTGCCGATCATGCCGAATGCGGGCGAAATACCAGCCATGTCCTTGAGGATATTCACCTGCACCGTGTTTCGGCCATAGGTCGTTTCGATGGTGTTGTGAAGAATTTCGCGAACTTCGTCGCCGGTATATCCGCTGACGACCATATCAATGCCGAATTTCATGAACCGGTCGCCGCGGACCGCTTTTTTCGATTCAGCCTCAAGGGCAGGCAGGCCATTTTTCTGCACGGTGTAGGCCCAGCGAATAACGCGTCCGACCTCGGATTTCAGGATATCGCGCTTGATCGTCGCGCCGCCGAATACGCGGTAACAAAGTTTCAGGGAAAGACCGACGTAGCGCGCCTCGTAGGAAACAAAAGACGCCGCCATGGTGCCGCCGACGACAATCAGGAAGCTGGAAAAGCTGATAAACGCGAGATAATTGTCGGTTGCCGTGAAAATGGCGCCGAGAAAAATGCCAAGCGCGACGATGAATGCGATAATTGTGGTTAGGGACATGCCTCAACCCCGAAATTAATTTCCCGCCACCCGGCGACGATGCGCTGGTGACACCGAAAAATTCCCCCATGCGGCACACACATTGCGAAAAAACGCGCTGCGTACGAAACCGCATGACAAACAATTATCACAATTGTCTCTGAATGTTCAGACTTTTCAGAACCATAGGGGAATTTGTTGCGAAATCTGCTCTTGCCGGACGAACCAAAAAGCGCCTCAGCGTTCACGGAATGCCTCGTGGCGAAGTTTTAGCACGGGTTTGATAAGGTATTCGATAACCGTTCGTGTTCCCGTGTGAATATCGATGGTGGCTTCCATCCCGGGAATAATCGGCAATTCGCCCGCGGACTCCCCCAGATAGGTTTTTTCAGTTTCAACCAGAACCCGGAAGAACGGCGTCCCGTCCTCGTCGGTGCTGGTGTCCGGCGCCACCATCGAGACGATGCCATCGAGGCCGCCATATCTGGCGAAGTCATAGGTCGATATCTTCACGACGGTTGGCTGGCCGACGTTTACGTAGCCGCGATCGGTTGGGCTAAGCTTGGCTTCAATGATCAGATTTTCACCGATGGGGACGATTTCCATAATGGCGTCACCGGGTTGCACGACGCCGCCGATGGTGTGGTAACGAAGGTTTTTGACAATCCCGGCAATGGGGCTGCGGATGTCGGCGCGAACTTTCTGCTCCGTGGCTTCACTCAGAAGTTCGCGAACACGGCTGATGTTTTGTTCGGTTTTGACCAGTTCGTCCTGGGCCTCGCGGCGGAAGCGAATTTCCTCTTCGCGCGCGCGTTGCTTCGCTTCGTCAACGGCGGCTTCGGACCGCGGGAGCGAAGGTTCAAGCGAGCGAATTTCCGAATCAATAGCCTCGGTTTCCTCCTTGAGAATACCGCTAACCTCGGCAACGGCGGCACGGGCGCGGGGGATCGATTGGTTTAGTCCGGCGAGTTCGCCTTCAACGCTTTTGACCTCGCCTTCCAGCTGAAGGTGTTCCATCTTCGGTACGAGGCCGTCGGCCAAAAGCTGCGCCGACATGTCAAGGCGCTCGCGGATCAGTTTCAGATTGTTATTAACCGTTGTGCGCTGGGCCTGCAGTTCCTTGATTTCCAGTTCCTTCTGTCGCGTTTGTTGGCGAAGGGACCCCGCAGGCGAGTTTATTTCGCGCTTGCGATCCTTGAATGCGCGCATTCGCGCTTTCAGTTCGTCGACTTCCAATTCACGCTGGCGGATCAACTCTTTTTGGACATTCAGCTTGGCGGCGAGCTGCGCCTTACGCGCTTCATACGAGCGTTCCTCGGCGATGGCCTGGGCAGGTCGGCGTTCCGCGATCTCCTTGGGCAGGGTAAAGGCGATACCACGGGTTTCTGATTCCAGACGGGCGCGGACGAGAATTTCGTTGTCCAGGCGAACGATAAGTTCATCGCGGTTGACGCCGGTGTTCCCCAGATCAAGTTCCATGAGAACCTGTTCGGGCTTCACCACGTCGCCATCCTCAATGTGAATGGCTTCGATGATGCCGCCTTCGAGGTGTTGAATGACCTTGATGCTTCCACGAGGAACCACTTCCCCCATGGCGTTCGACACTTCGTCCAATTCTACGTAGTTCGCCCAGGATACAAGGACGCCAAGAAATATCATGACCGGCCATGCGAAAACCCGCCATGACGGCATGGGATGGGTATCTACTAAATTTCCGAGCCGGCTCATTCGTCGTCATCCATCTCGTCATTAGCAGGTGGTAACTCCAATCCCGTGGTGCCAGTTCTTTTCTTTCCACCCTGCGTGACCGATAAAATCGGGCGGTGGGGCGTCGGGCGACTTTCAGCGCCGTTCTCACCATCCGCCGATGGGGATCGGCGCGATGCCGGAAATACCTGCAATACCGGTTTGGATCCGGGTTTCGGCAGAGGGGGCGCCTCGCCGATTTTGCGCGGGGTCTTATCTTTGGAGGCCTTGCGGTCGCTCTCGATCCTGCGCTTTTTGCTCTGCTGACTTCCGCGAGCCGCCTCCTTCGCCTGGGACTTCTGCGCTTGGACGGCTTTCAGCAAGGGGCGGGTACCGGCGCGCTTTTTCGTGGCGGACGGTTTTGCCGCGGTCGTTGCGGGTTTCTTGCGCGTGGTCTTCGCCGCCGTTTTCGCCGTGGCCTTCGCCGCCGGTTTTGCCGGAGCCTTCGCCGCTGGTTTCGCCGGAGCCTTTGCCGCCGGTTTCGCCGGAGCCTTCGCTGCCGTTTTCGCCGGAGCCTTCGCCGCCGGTTTTGCCGCGGTCTTCACCGCCGGTTTTGCCGGAGCCTTCGCCGCTGGTTTCGCCGGGGTCTTCTGAGCTTCAATCGCCTGCAACAAGGGGCTCGGTTCAACGCTCTTCTTGGCGGTAGGTCGGGCGGGTTCCGTGGCTTTTTGCGCGGCCTTCGGAGTGGCGGCTTTCGGGGGCGTATCCTTTTTGCGAGGCGAGCGGGAAGCCTTCGCATCCCCTTCCGCCGCCGTCTTCGCCGGGGGTTGCTGTGGGCTGATCGCTTGCAGCAAGGGGCTAGGCTCGACGGCCTTTTTCGCGGCGGGTGGCGTCGCTTCGGGTGTTTCCGGAGCTTTCGGCGCGGCCGTCGGGGCCGTGGGTTTCTCGCTCACCGCCTTTGTGTCTTCCTCGGTCGATTTCTTTGCCGATTCCGGAACTTCGGTCTTCGTCGCCGGTGCCTTGTCATCCGGCTTCTTCTCAGGCGTTTCGGTTGGCTTCATCATCGACTTGGCGCTTGCGCCAAACAGGCGCGGCAGGATTTCGCTGGCCGGACCGGCAAGAGCGACCTTGCCCCGATCCAGTGCAATCAGGTCGCGGCACACCGCCAACAGTATCGGGCTGTGGGTGACGACGATCACCGTATGGCGTTGCGACAATTCCTCAAGCGTCTTGCGAAGTTCGATTTCCGCTTGCCTGTCCAGGCTGCTGGATGGTTCGTCCAGAAGCAGGACCGGGGGATCGCCGACCAACGCGCGGGCGATGGAAATGCGCTGGCGCTGGCCGCCCGACAAGCGCTGACCGGCCTCGCCGATGTCGCTGGCGTAACCGTCGGGCTGGTCGATAACGAATTCGTGAATACCCGCCGCTTTCGCCGCCATTACGATTTCGTCGTCCGTGGCGTCGGGAACCCGGTGGGAGATGTTGTCGCGGATAGTGCCGGCGAACAGCACGCTATGCTGGGGCACGTAGCCCATCCACGCGGCCAGTTCCGGGCGCGAGAACTGGCTGATGTCGGCGCCGTCCAGAAGGACCCGTCCGTCCGACGGAAGATAAAGACCCATCAGAAGTTTCAACAACGTCGTTTTGCCGCTGCCATTACGTCCAACCAATGCAGTGACGCCGCCTTGCTCGATTTTAACGGAGACATGATCGACGACCGAAGCGCCTTCCTCGGTATACGAAAAACTTGCCGCCTCGACGGCGATTTCGCCGCGCGGCTTCTCCAGCTTCACATCCGATTCCTGACGTTCGCTGGTTTCATCAAAGAAATTACCCAGCCTTTCCACCGCCTGCTTGAAGCTGGAGTAGGTTCGCCATTGGCTGACCAGTTGATTGAGCGGTCCGATCAAGCGGCCCGACAGCATGTTGGTTGCTATCAATCCGCCCATGGTCAGGCGCTGGTCGATGATGGCGATGGCCCCGATGCTGGTCATGCATATGGTTGTTAGCGTCGTCAGCGTCGCGCCGAGATTGGAAAAGGTGTCGGCCTTTCCGCCGCGCGTGACGGCGCGCTCGATATTCTCGGCGTGTTTTTCCTCCCATTGGGGGCGCATGGCCTGGTCCAGGGCCAGGGCTTTGATGGTGGTGCGTCCGGCGATCATTTCGGCGATCAGGCTGTCGCGGCTTTGCGAGGTTTCGCGTTCCTCGGCGTTGGCCCCGGACATGACTGCGGCCGACCGCCACGCGATGAAGACGAACAGCGGCAGCAGAACCAGCAAAACCCAGGCGATGGCCGGGGCGACAACGAAGATGACGCCAAGAAACAGAATGGCGAAAGGAAGGTCGGCCATCAGAATCGCCGACGCGCCGGAAAGCGTGTTGCGAACGATGTCGACATCGCGAAAGAGCGACTGCCAATGGGCGCCGGTTTGTGTTTCCAGGGTTTTCAGCGGCAGCGAGGTGAATTTCTCGAAAACCCGTTGTCCGACCTCGACGTCGACCCGCAGGGCGACCCGTTGCATAATCCGAGAGCGGGACTGGCGGAGAACGTAGTCGAAGGCGAGCACAATCATCATGCCCAGAACCGGCCCTTGCAAGGTGCTGATGCCAGCATGGAATACGACCCTGTCGTAAACTTGGAGCGTGAAGACGGGAACCGCCAACGCCAGAATATTGACGAAGAAAGACATCGCCAAGACCTCGCGAAAGACCGGCTTTATCGGCTTCAAGAAAGAACGAAGCCAGCTTCGATTTGAGTTCCCGCTCATTACCGAAACAT
>Ga0233430_1003504_pt1 | contig 15835 bp, 12 predicted proteins | sample SI_118_April2016_2_FD_179883 | JGI IMG/M metagenome (GOLD analysis project Ga0233430, IMG submission 179883) | Seawater microbial communities from Saanich Inlet, British Columbia, Canada - SI_118_April2016_150_MG | ecosystem: Environmental > Aquatic > Marine > Inlet | place: Canada: British... | reverse complement strand
TACAGTGGTAAACCGGATCATCGAAATCACTCCCGGCGGGATTATTGATCGACTCATGACCTTTGACGATTATCTTGAAAGTTCGGAAGTTGCTAAAACCAGGGAATCCATGATTCAAAAGGCCGCATAAAAACAACCTCATTTGTCTGGAATGAAAAAAACTGCCGGGATCAACAAAAGTTGTTCCCGGCAATTCTGAATTTCAGCCGTATTGTTTATATTAATGTTTTAAACAGTCTTAAGACTTAATTGTGCCGACTTTAATGTATTTTTCATGAGCATGGCAATGGTCATAGGTCCTACACCGCCTGGAACAGGTGTAATTTTTCCTGCAATCTCCTTGGCAGCTTTAAAATCAACATCACCACTGAGAATCGCTTTGCCTGTTTTTTCATTCATACCTATCCGGTTAACGCCCACATCAATCACTGTGGAACCCGGTTTAATCCATTCAGGTTTTACAAGACCCGGGACACCGGCTGCTACAATGAGAATATCTGCACGTTTGCAATGAGCTGCAAGATCTTTTGTGCGGGTATGTACTATGGTCACAGTGGCGTTAGCCCCTACACCCTTTTGTGCCATCATCATTGCAATGGGTTTGCCCACGATATTGGATCTTCCCACAACAACAACCTCTGCACCTGAAGTTTCAGTACCTGATCGAACAATCATTTCCTGGATACCGGCAGGGGTGCAGGGATGAAACCTTGCTTCCTCACCACCGATCATCAAGCGACCAACATTAACCGGATGAAACGCATCAACATCTTTGTCCGGATTGATGGCAGTCAATACTTTTTTATCATCAATCTGTTTGGGCAAAGGAAGCTGAACAAGGATACCGTGGATATCGGGATCATTGTTGTATTTATCAATCAATGCCAAAAGATCTTCTTCAGAAATATCTTCAGGCTGATCATCCTGGATTTCATGAAATCCAAGACTGATTGCTGTTTTGACCTTAAGTGTAACATAGCTGATGGAAGCTGGGCTTGATCCCACAAGTATGGTCACAAGACCCGGCACCTTGCCGTGTTTTTCTTTCATCTGATCGACTTCCTCTTTGACTTCGGCGAGGATAGCCTTTCTTATTTCAGTTCCGCTAATAATTTCAGCAGTCATCTATAAAACCCCCATATATAAAATTATCACTTCAAATCTGTCATTTTTTTGTGTACAAGCCGGGCTTAAATAAATCTACTTATTTAAGCCCGGCGTTGAAAATTTCAAAAAACAACTATTGTCTTAATTATTTAGAATACTCCCTGAACCTTACCGGTTTCAACATCAACATCAACCCGTTTGAAGGCAGGATTTGATCCTGTACCCGGCATCAAGCTGATTGCGCCTGCAACAGGAACGATAAAGCCTGCACCACCATAAGTCAGGACTTCTCTAATGTTCAATCTCCAGCCTGTAGGCACGCCTTTAAGGGCAGGGTTATCAGACAATGACAGATGGGTTTTAACCATGCAAAGGCCTAAGCCTGCGAGTTCCGGGTCAGCCTGGATTCTTGCAAGGGCAACTTCAGCTTCTGCAGAATAATCAACACCATCCGCCCCGTAAACTTCTCTGGCAACCGTTTCGATTCTCTCTTTAACCGGCATATCAAGTTCGTATAAAAATTTAAATTCTGTTTTATCTTCACAAGCTTCAACAACAGTTTCAGCAAATTCAATGGCACCGTCTCCGCCATGTTCCCAGTGACGGGAAAGAGCAACTCTTGCACCTTCAGCTTCACAAAGTTCACGAACCTTTGCAATTTCAGCATCTGTATCTGTATAGAAAGCATTGATACAGACAACAGGAGCAATACCGGCTTTTCTGACGTTTCTGATATGATGAATCAGGTTGGCACAACCGGCTGCGACCCATTCAACATTTTCTGATGCATACTCTTCAGGCATGGCTTTACCAGGTACTGGAACAGGAGCGCCACCATGGCATTTAAGTGCACGGATAGTCGCAACAACAACTGCACAATCTGGTTTAAGACCAGAGAAACGGCATTTAAGGTTCCAAAATTTTTCAAACCCGATGTCTGCACCAAAACCTGATTCAGTAACATGATAATCAGCAAGCTTCAGACCTACCTTATCGGCAATAACAGAGCTCTGGCCAATGGCAATATTTGCAAAAGGACCTGCATGAACGATTACAGGCTGTCCTTCAAGGGTCTGCATCAAGGATGGATTCAATGCATCCACCATCCATGCTGTCATAGCACCGGCAACCTGGAGATCTTCTGTGGTAACGGGTTTTCCCTTTTTAGTATAGGCAACAACAATTTTGCCCATTCTTTTACGCATATCTGCAAGATCATTTGAAATGGACAGGATGGCCATAACTTCTGAAGATACGGCAATACCAAATTTTGATTTCATCATGAAACCATCAGACTTACCATTTACGCCATCAATACCGATGATGATGTTACGAAGTGCCTGGCAGCAGAAATCCATGATCCATCCCATTTCAACTTTTGTGGGATCAATATCGATTCTTTTCATGCCGGACAATCTTTCAAGCTGCTCGTCAGTATAGTTTCTTTCATGCTGCAGACGGGAAGTCAATGCAACCATTGCAAGGTTATGGGCATTCATGATGGCATTAATATCACCTGTAAAACCCAAAGAGAAAGGTGTTAGAGGGATGCATTGTGCCAGGCCGCCACCTGCTGCAGAACCCTTGATATTCATGGTCGGCCCGCCTGAAGGCTGACGAATGGCTGCGCAGACATTTTTACCTATTTTACCCAGGCCTTGAACAAGTCCCATCGCAGATGTAGATTTTCCTTCACCCAGAGGCGTCGGAGAAATTGCTGTTACGTCAATATATTTTCCGTCAGGTTTATCTTTCAAACGGTCAAGCACTGCTCTAAAATCTATTTTTGCAATATAATGACCCTGGGGGAGAAGTTCTTCTTTGGTCAATCCCAGTTTTTCACCGACTTCATAGATTGTCAGCATTGTTTTTTCCGCATCTTCTGCAATTTCCCAGTCTAGATGTTTGGTTGGATCTAGTGCCATGATTTTACTCCTTATCTTTCTGTTGACTCAATGAATGAGCTGTTAAAAAAAGTGATGATAAAACAAATATATACATTTTTGACCATAAAAATCCAAACTACAACCACCTACCTATTAAAAAAAAATTAAAAAATCAACTTTTTTCGCCCATCCAATTTGAATTTATTAACTAAATTCCATTCAAACTTATACCACATTGTAGAAACGCTCCAAGATCCCTTGTTTAGAAAGGCTTTTGGCCGCACTAGCTTGAAATCATTAAATTTGCTCATCTATTGACAAAAAACCATACAAATTATAAATGATATGCTGTTATTAATATAAGGGACACATATATGGGAAAATATTTCATTTTATTATTTGAGTTTGAATTAGCGATTCCATTATATAATTGTCCTTTTCAGATTACATGCAGTCAGTTTAATCTTAACCCCCCCCCAACTCATAAATATCTTTAATCTTAGGAGGTAAAAGTGGGATTTGAAATAACCAAAGAAACCTATGCCGGCAGTATCAAAGGCATCACCATAGGAAAAGGTGATAATGTCCTTACCGTCGGCGCTCAAACAAGTTATCCTTTTTACCAGTTTGAAGGTGATATGCCCAACAAACCCATTATTGCAATGGAAATTTGGGATATGGAACCTGAAGACTGGCCGGAAGCTGCTCTGGCACCTTACAAGGATGTTGTATCTGATCCTGCAGCCTGGGCAAAAAAATGTGTGGAAGACTATGGTGCTCAAGCCATTGTTCTACAGCTTAAAAGCACGGATCCCAATGATAAGGATGCCAGCGCTGATGAGGCTGCAGCAACAGTTAAAAAGGTTTTAGCTGCGATCAATGTTCCCTTGATTTTATGGGGATGTGCAGTCCCTGCCAAAGACGAAGAAGTCTTAAAAAAAATCAGCGAAGTATGTGAAGGTGAAAACCTGATTTTAGGTCCGGTTGAAGAGAAGAACTATAAAGGAATTGGTGCTGCTGCCATGGGATATGGTCACACACTTATTTCATCCTCTCCCATTGACGTAAATCTGGCCAAACAGGTCAACATCCTTCTTGAAAACTTAGGCGTCAACCTTGGCAATGTTATTGTTGACCCCACAACAGGTGGTCTCGGCTATGGAATGGAATATTCCTACTCTGTTATGGAACGCTTGACACAAGCTGCCATGACCCAGGGAGATGACAAACTTCAGAACCCCATGATAAACAACCTGGGTAACGAAGTCTGGAAATGTAAAGAAGCAAAACTGACCGTTGAAGATGCTCCTGAACTGGGCGACCCGGAAAAAAGAGCAATACTTATGGAAGCTGTTGGTGCTGTCTCTTATCTACTTGCTGGATCAAGCATCCTTATTATGCGTCATCCTGAATCCATCAAACTTGCTAAATCTTTTATTGATCTTCTTTCTGAAGGTGGATCTGCAATGGATGTTGCCCCCATCACAAAAAGACTGGACGATGTTGAGATTGATTTTGCAGGCCTGGCACCGGCAGTAGACCTGACCATTGAGGAAGAAAAGAAGAAACCAGCTCCTGCAAAAAAGGCCGCTCCTGCAAAGAAAGAAGCACCAAAAGCTGCTACACCTGCTCCTGAAAAAGCGGCTGCACCAAAAGCTGAGGTCGCTCCTGCCCCTAAAGAAGCAGCCCCTGTTGCAGACCCTGAAGCACAAGCCAAGGCAAAAGCTGAAGCCGATGCAAAAGTTAAAGCCGATGCTGAAGCAAAGGCAAAAGCTGATGCTGAAGCAAAAGTGAAAGCTGAGGCAGATGCAAAAGCAAAAACTGAAGCTGAGGCAAAAGCAAAAGAAGCGGCAGCCAAACAGGCTGAAGCTGATGAAGCATCAAAAAGAGAAGCTGATGAACTGGCTCTCAAGGAAAAACGCGCTGCTGAAAGAGCAAAAGCGTCTGAAGCAAAAGCTGATGCTCCTAAAGCAGAAGTTAAAAAGACGGCTGCAAAGATCAATAAAGGAATGCTTGATAGACTTATTGATAATCTTGACAGAATTCATAAAAGAGCAAGTTAATTGTAACAAATTGTGTAATTCTAAATTTTTTAGTTTTCACAATCCTTATATATATACAATCAAGAGGAGGAACCTCTAATGGCAGAAAAAGTAAAAGCAGTCAAAGCACCTAAATTGGCTGACCCAATAGAAGCATCTGTTGATGTTGCAACCCAGAAAATGATCATCCGTTCTCATGAACTTGGTGTGGAAACCATTTTTGACAGAGCCGTCAACATGAAACAGTGTAACATAGGTCTCCAGGGCACCTGTTGTAAAAACTGCGCCATGGGACCCTGTCGTCTACCCCTTCCCAAAGCCGGTATCGAAGGTGAAGACACCAGAAAAGGCCTTTGCGGTGCCACAGCCAATACCATTGCCGCAAGAAATTTTTCCAGAATGATCGCAGGAGGAGCAGCTGCTCACTCTGATCATGGTAGAGCCGTTGCCGAAGTATTTTATGCAGCCGCAAACAAGCTGACTGATGATTATAAGATTAAAGACCCCATCAAGCTTTTATCCATTGCACCGAATTATGGTGTGGACACAAAGGTTGAAGTGGATGGTGAAATGGTTGACAGAAACATTGATGAGATTGCTGTTGAACTGGCTGATGTTGCCCTGGCCGAATGGGGTAAAAACGGAAGTCATACACTTGTTCCCAAACGTTTTCCTAAAGTAAGACAAGAAAGATGGGAGAAACTGGGAGTCCTTCCCAGAAATATCGACAGGGAAATTGTTGAGGTCATGCACAGAACCCACATCGGGGTTGACCAGGATTACAAAAACCTCATGAAACAGGGTGCCCGATGCGCTCTTGCAGATTTAAGCGGTTCCTGGATCGCAACAGATCTCCAGGATGTCCTATTTGGAACCCCGTCTCCTCTGATTTCAGAAGCCAACCTAGGCGTAATGAAAGCAGACCACGTCAACATCATTGTTCATGGTCATGAGCCGATACTTTCAGAAATGATTGTTGCGGCTTCCCAGTCTGCTGACATGCTGGAACTTGCCCAGAAAAATGGTGCAAAAGGTATTCAGCTCAGCGGTATCTGCTGTACAGCCAATGAAGTGCTCCAGAGACATGGCGTTCCCAATGCAGGTAACTTTCTGCAGCAGGAACTGGCCATTGTAACCGGTGCCTGTGATGCAATGGTTGTGGATATTCAGTGTGTATTTCAGAACCTTGCCAATGTGGCAAAATGTTTCCATACAAAACTGATCACCACCCACCCCATTGCTAAAATGGAACAATCCAATGTCATTCATATTGAATTTGATGAACACCATGCCATGGAAGACGCCAAAAGAATTGTGACCATGGCCATTGAAAACTATAACAACCGTGACGCTGAAGTGCAGATTCCACCTGAAAAACAATCCCAGGTGGCAGGTTTCGGAGTTGAATCCATTAAATATCATCTGGGTGGATCTTTCAGAGGCACTTATTACACCCTGAACGACAACATCATCAACGGTCGTATCCGTGGTGTTGCCGCAGTTGTTGGCTGCAACAATGCAAGACAAAAACATAACAACGCCCACCTGACGGTAATTAAAGAACTGATTAAAAACGATGTTATCGTTCTGACCACGGGTTGCGGTGGTATAACTGCTGCCATGGACGGACTGCTACAGCCGGATTCGGCAGCAGCATACTGTGGACCAGGTCTTGCTGAAATCTGTGAAACTGTGGGTATCCCACCGGTCCTTCACATGGGCTCCTGCGTTGATAACTCCAGAGTTTTGCATGCTGCCATTGAGGTTGTTAATGCAGGCGGTATGGGTCAGGATCTTTGCGACTGGCCAGTAGCGGGTTCGGCACCGGAATGGATGAGTGAAAAAGCCATTTCCATTGGTCAGTATGTTGTCTGTAGCGGTATTTATACCGTATTTGGCGGAACTCTACCGATAGACGGAGCACCGGTTTTCAAAGAGTACTTGAATTCGGGTATGGAAGAACTCTATGGCGGTATGTGGGCTGTGGAAGCAGATCCAATCAAGCATGCACATCTGTTGATTGCCCATATCGATAAAAAGAGAAAAGAACTGGGTATCGATAAAGCAAGAGAGAGAGTCATGATGGATATGGCTGACCGTCAGGCACTTGAAGGCTAATGAAATTATTTAATAAAATTAATTATAATACAATAAATCCTCAAAGAAGGGGGAACATAATATGTCAAAATTAATCGCATTTGCTGCCATTCAAGGTGGATACAAAGTAGTTGCACAGGCAGAAGGACAGCTGAACAAAGCACTTGCTACCTATGATGCAGCAACAAAAGTCGGATTCCCGAATACAGCATATTATCTGCCGGTTATTTATTCAATTACCGGTCTTAAAGTTGAAACTCTGGAAGATCTTAAAAAACCTTTGGAATTTGCAAAGGGACTTCTTCCACCCCATATCAAACTTAAAAACTGGCTCCCGTACCTGGGGCCACTTCTTGACGCGGGTATGGCAGGTATTCTTTGCTATGAAATCATAGAAGCCTTAAGATATCTCAACGAACCTGATTTCTACATTGCCCAGGAAGATCCTGATATTGAAAATGGAAAAATGTGGGTGGGTGCTGCTGATGATACCATCCTAAGAAAGCGTGGTGTTGAATTTGTTGATGGTTCGGCTCCTGGATTTGCCGCTATGGTAGGTGCTGCACCAAATGCTGAAATAGCCAAAATGATTGTTGAAGATTACCAGAAAAAGAGTCTGTATATATTCTGCGCTGCAAATCATAATGGTAATACAATCATCCAGCAATGTCTTGATGCAGGCATGCAGGTTGGTTGGAACACCCGTATCGTACCTTTTGGTCCGGATATTTCTTCTGCTGTATTTGCTCTTGGATTTGCCAACCGGGCTGCCATGGCATTTGGCGGTGTTCAACCAGGCGATTTCAAAACCATCCTGAAATACAACAAAGACCGTGTATTTGCATTTGTTAATGCTTTGGGTGATGTGGGTACTGAATGGGGTGTTGCAGCTGCCGGTTGTGTTAACTGGGGTTTCCCGACAATCGCTGACACACCGATTCCTGAAATTCTGCCTACCGGTATTTGTACGTATGAACATGTTGTAGCGCCTGTTGCCCATGAAGACATGGTAGCAAGATCTGTTGAAGTCAGGGGCCTTAAAGTACAGGTTGCTGAAATCGATATTCCTTGTTCATTTGGTCCTGCTTTTGAAGGTGAGCGTGTAAGAGGTGCTGATCTTTATGCACAATGCGGTGGTGGAAAGACTCAATGCACCGAGCATGTTAAAAAAGCTGAAATGAATGAAATTGAAGACGGCAAGGTCATCATTGATGGACCGGATCTTGACGCTATCAAAGAAGGCGGGACTTTCTCTTTGGGTATCAAAGTACAGATTGCCGGCCGTGAATTCCAGGAAGACTTTGAACCCATCATGGAACGTCAGATTCATCATCTGATCAACTACATCCAGGGTGTCATGCATATCGGACAAAGGGATATTTCCTGGGTTCGTATTTCTAAAGCTGCCATTGAAAAAGGTTTTACGCTAAAAGACATTGGTGTGGTTCTACATGCAAAATTCCATCAGGATTTCCAGAAAATTGTCGACAAGGTTCAGGTTACACTTTTAACCAAAGCTGAAGATGTTGATAAAATGACTGAAATTGCCAGAGCAGACTATCATGTGCGTGATGCTCGTGTTGATAACATGACGGATGAAGATGTTGAAACATATTACTCTTGTACGCTGTGCCAGTCATTTGCACCCAGTCATGTTTGTACTGTAAGTCCTGAAAGAACAGGTCTTTGCGGTGCTTACAACTGGATGGACTGTAAGGCATCTTTTGAGATCAACCCCACAGGACCCAACCAGCCCATAGAAAAAGGCGAAGTCCTTGATGCAAATCTGGGTCAGTTTAAAGGGGTCAATGACTTTGTCTACAAGGCATCAAGGGGTACTGTAACCCATTACAATTTCTACTCAATGGTAATTGATCCAATGACAACCTGCGGCTGCTGCGAATGTATTGCTGCCATGCTGCCGGGCTGTAACGGTGTTATGACCGTTGGCCGTGATTATTCAGGTGAGACCCCTTGTGGCATGAAGTTTACAACCCTTGCCGGAGTTATGGGCGGTGGTGCATCTTCTCCCGGATTTGTAGGCCATTCCAAATTCAATATTACCCAGGGAAAATTCATCCTGGGTGATGGCGGTCTTCTTAGAATGGTCTGGATGCCTAAGCAACTCAAAGAAGAGCTCAAGGACAGAATAATTGCCCGTGGTGAAGAAATGGGAGTTCCTGGTCTTTTTGACATGATTGCTGATGAAACTGTTGGGATTACTGAAGAAGAAATTCTTCCCTTTCTCAAGGAAAAAGGTCATCCAGCACTGAATATGGAATCCCTTGTTGGATAATTAATAAATATAAAGGCCCGGCAGTTTTTCAAACTATAAATTGTACTGCCGGACCTAATTTCATAGGTTTTTTTAAAACTTAAGGAGAGAAAAATGGCATTAACCGGTATACAGATATTCAAACTCCTACCCAAAACAAATTGTAAGGAGTGCGGAGTTCCTACATGCCTTGCCTTTGCAATGAATCTTGCATCGGGAAAAGCGGAACTGGACAGTTGCCCTTATGTTTCTGATGAAGCAAAAGAACAGCTGGCTGAAGCATCTGCTCCTCCAATCCGCCCTGTTCAACTGGGTAAAGGGGTTCGTAAAACAGCAACTGGTGGAGAGACAGTTCTTTACAGGCATGAAAAAACATTTTTCAACCCAACTGTTCTTGCTGCTATAGTATCATCAGACATTGATACTGCAGAGCTTGACAAAGCCCTAAAAGTCTATAATGCATTCCAGTATGAACGTGTTGGCTTTAATTTAAGACCTGAACTTTTAGTGGTCAAAGACGCAGGCAATGGTGCACAAGCCTTTGCCGCTGTTGCAGGCAAAATAGCCAAGGAATCAGAATTTAACCTGGTTCTCATGACCCAGAACCTTGATGTAATGAAAGCCGGTATTGAAATTGCCGGTTTCAAACGTCCCCTGCTCTATGCTGCGACTGCTGACAATGTAGATGATATGGGTGCCTTGGCAAAAGATAATGATCTGCCCCTGGCCGTTAAAGCCGATTCTGTTGATGCGCTTCAAGCTTTGACGGAAAAATTAACAGGTATGGGAATTAAAGATCTGGTTCTTGATCCAGGTTCAAGAGAAATCAAGCAGGCTCTTGAAGATCAAGTATCTATCCGACGTGCTGCCCTGAAAGCTTCCAACAAAGCATTGGGTTTTCCAACCATTACATTCCCGTGTGAAATGGCTTCCAACCTGGATATGGAAACGCTGATCGCCGGTATGATGGTTGCCAAATACGGCGGAATAGTTGTAATGTCCGATTTCACGGCAGAGTCACTGTTCCCGCTTTTACTTGAAAGGCTCAATATCTATACTGACCCCCAGAGACCCATGACGGTAACTGAAGGTATTTTTGAGGTTGGTAATCCTGATGAGAATTCTCCAGTACTTGTTACCACTAACTTTGCATTGACCTACTTTATCGTTTCAGGTGAAATAGAAGCCAGTAAAGTTCCTACATGGTTATTGATAAAAGATTCTGAAGGCCTATCTGTACTGACTGCCTGGGCTGCCGGTAAATTTGGTGGTGATGATGTGGGATTGTTTGTTAAAAAGTGCGGAATAATGGATAAGGTCAAACATACTGAACTTATCATTCCAGGTTATGCTGCAGCCATTGCAGGTGATATTGAAGAAGAACTTCCCGGCTGGACTATTACAGTTGGACCAAGGGAAGCAGCCCACCTGCCTGCGTTCCTGAAAACCAAATAAATAATACAAAGCCAGGGCAACTTCAATGCCCTGGCTTAAAAAAAATCGAACATTATAACTTTAAAAGGAAGAAATCATGATACTTTTTGGTGAAAGTCTGAATGTTATTTCCACGATCATTGGAAAAGAGTTCAAGGAAGCAGATCCAGCCAAACGTAATCCAGAACCCATTCAAAAAGAAGTTTTAAGACAAAAAGAGCTGGGAATGGATTATATTGACATCAACCTTGGGCCAGCTAAAAAGTTTGGAACAGAGTTAATGCCCTGGGTTGTTAATGTTGTTCAGGAAGCAGTTCCAGGAATGCCCCTGCTTCTTGACTCTTCAAACATAGATGCCATCGAAGCAGGACTTAAAGTTTGTAAACCTGCTGATCAGCCTCATATCATCAATTCTATTATGGCACGGCCGGAAAGATATGAAAAAATGATACCCCTTGCAGCAGAATACGAAGCAGACTTTGTTGCACTGATGTGGGGACCGGACGGCCTTCCAAGAGATGAAAATGAAAGAGCGGCTTTAGCTGTTGAATTGATTTATTTTGCCAATGAAGCCGGCATTGCCAATGAGCGGATCTGGGTAGACGGGATTGTAACACCTGTTAATATCCAGCAGCAGCAATTGATGAGCCTTATGAATTTCCAGATGATGCTCGAAGACATGGCACCGGGCGCAAAATCAACCTGTGGACTGTCTAATATTTCTAATGGACCTCCGGAACACCTTCGCGGCATCCTTAATCAGACCTATATGGTTATGCTTGAAAAATACGGAATGAAAGCTGTTATTTCAGATCCTCTTGACAAACAATTGACAGCTATAGCCAAAGGCCAGCGACAGGATATCGTTGACCTGATTTACGGAATGATGGATGGTAACGACCCTGATATCACAGGTCTTGATAAAGAAATGCAGGATTATGCAAAAACCTATAAGGTTATTATGGGTGAAACGCTTTATTCTGATTCATGGCTTGATATTTAACAGGCTTTAAATTTGTACTTTAAAGGCCCCGGGGTTTATAACCCAGGGGCCTTTTTTTTGTGTTTTTTTTTACTTTCTTTTTGAAATTATTGTCTTATATTTAAGAGAACAAACCAACAAGAGCATTGTACTAAGGCAGATATACAAAATAAGGATATACAGCAATTGGAAAATCAATTTGAAGATAATGAAACTGCTGAGAACTGGTATTACATCATTATTCAGGATCCAAACACACAAAGCGAGCAGTTTGTTGGATTCAGTGATGGAAAAACCAAAGAAAAGTTTCTCCCGGCCTTTAAAACAAAAGAAGAGGCAAGGACCTGCTTTGCTCTGATGCCAAAAGATCTTTTTAATGGGAAATACGATACACAGGCGGTTATTGAAGATGACCTTTTGGCAGTTGCAAATGAAAATGGACATAAAATATATCTTTTAGATGAAAAAGGTACGATTTTAAAATATTTAAATTAATTTTTAGGAGCTTGAATTTTGAGTTTAAAACTTGCCATAGGCGGTAAAGGAGGTGTTGGGAAAACCACTATCACTTCTTTAATTGCACGCTGTATTGCCGCTTTAAATAAAGATACAAAAGTTATTGCAATAGATGCTGATCCTGTTGCCAACCTTGCTGCAGGCCTTGGTATTGATGAATCCATACCCATCACTCCAATTTCAGAACTTTCTGATCTTATAGCCGAACGTACGGGTGCTACACCCGGTACAATGGGCGGATTTTTTACATTAAATCCCAAAGTAGATGATATTCCGGATCGTTTTTCCATTGAAAAGGACGGTGTAAAGCTGCTTGTCATGGGGACAGTGCAACAGGGTGGGTCAGGATGTATCTGCCCTGAATCAACCATTTTAAAGGCTTTGATGAACCACCTTGTTTTAGCCCGTAATGAAGTTGTTGTCATGGACATGGAAGCGGGTGTTGAGCATCTTGGACGCGCCACTTCTGGGTCTGTAGACGCTCTTATTGTGGTTGTAAACCCCGGCAAGAGAAGTCGTGTGGCAGCAGATAAGATAAGAAAACTCGGCCATGACATAGGGATTAAAAATATTGTAGTGCTTGGAAACCGAGTCAAGTCGGAAGAAGACAAACAATTGATACGCTCAACCATGCCTGATTATGAAATCCTAGGATTTATTCCAGAGATGGATGAAATTGTTTCTTCGGACAGGGATGGCACACGCCCCTTTGATGACATCACCCAAATACCTGAAGAATTATTAAAGGTAACAAAAAAACTGATTGAAATGGATTCATAGGCAACTAAATAGTGCCTGCAAAAACCTGAATATTTTTTCAGGCACTTTTTATTTTGCATGAATTGCCGCAATGGTTGTATCCAGCATCCTATTTGAGTATCCCCACTCATTATCAAACCAGGCCTGAATTTTAACCAGGCGTTTTTTGCTGACCCGGGTCTGGTGAAGATCAATGATTGATGACCGGGGATCATGATTAAAATCACAAGAAACCAGATGTTCGTCCGTCACCCCCAGAATATCTTTCAGATCATTTTCAGATGCTTTGGTAAGTGCATTATTAACGGCTTGAATATCTGTCTCAGACTTTACCATAAGTGCAATATCCATTATGGACACATTGGTTGTAGGAACTCTGATGGCAAGTGTTTCAAATTTGCCTGCCATGGAAGGCAATATTTTTGAAATTCCCTTTTCAAGAGCTGTATTCACAGGGATGATGGACATCAAGGCTGACCGTGTTTTTCTCAAATCCGGATTGTAAGCATCAATCACAGGCTGATCATGCATGGCAGAATGAATCGTCGTAATGGAGCCACTCTCAATTCCAAGGGTTTGATCAAGCACAAGAAGAACAGGTATAACACAATTGGTTGTACAGGAGGCGTTTGAAATAATAGTATGCTCTTTTTTTAATATGTGATGATTGACGCCATATACAATGGTGGCATCCATTTCATCTGTGCCCGGCTGTGAAAAAATCACCTTTTTTGCTCCGGAAAGGATATGAAGGTCAGCAGATTCTCTATCCTTATAGATCCCTGTGCAATCAAGAACCACATCAATATTCAGATCCTTCCATGGAAGGTTGACAATATTTTTTTCCTGAAAAATTTTTATTGTTTCATCACCGATCAACAGGGCGGATTTCTCCTTTATAACCTTTATGGGAAACCTGCCATGGGTTGAATCATATTTGGTCAAATGATAAATTGTTTTTTCATCAGCCATCTCATTTATGGCAACAAGATTAATTTGATTATAAAATTTTTCAGATTCGTACAAGGCTCTTGTAATACAACGCCCTATTCTACCATATCCATTAATTGCAATATTAATTTTCATTTTAATTCCATCATATAAATTGCTGACATAGTTCCAAATTCATTCCAAATATTAAAAATTGTACTACGCATCTATACCATAAACCAGTCTACAAATTAATAATAAAATCATTAGAAAACCTATGGCTTATTTTTTTGCATAAAAGATCAGGCTTTTTCAACCCAATTTTGCCTGGTTTTACTATTTAATCTTCCTGCCGGATTCTATAATATCCATAGTCTTTTAATAAGAACCCGATTTTTCATAATCGATAGAATCTAATAAATCTATTTCAGAAAATGATTTAATATATTTTAGTAATGTCAAAGGAAATAATGTTTGTGTCGTGATACTCAAAAAATTTCGTATCGCACTGTAAACCGTAGGTTTCAAGCCTTTATAATTTTATTTAGTGCTGCAACACACAATAAATGTAAAAAATTGATAATTATTAAAATTATATTAAATATAGCAATTATAGTAATTATAACATTGCTAAACCACAATTATGGGATGATAATTTTAGAAAATATAGTAAATATAGTATTTAAATTTTTAGCTCAATGAATTTTTACTACATAAAAAAGGTCAAAATCGCCCTTGACTTTACGAAAACATAATGTAATAAAAAATCATTTTGGTCCAAGCTAATTTTTTGAATGGCGTTTATTAACTTATTACTCAGGAGGTAAAGTCCATGGTTGACAAGTCAAGGGAGGAGTACTGGCGCAGGAATATCAAGCTGGTAACCCTATGTATGATCATTTGGTTTGTAGTTTCGTTTGGATTCGGTATTATTCTGGTTCATCCTCTCAATGCGATCCATTTAGGGGGATATAAGCTAGGATTCTGGTTCGCGCAGCAAGGCTCCATGTATGTCTTTGTGGCATTAATCTTTTTTTATTCCAACAGGATGGGGAAATTGGATAAAGAATTTGGCGTTGAAGAAGAATAAAAGGAGATAAGCTATGAGTTTACAAGTATTGACTGTTCTTGTTGTTGGAGCTACTTTTGTACTTTACATTTATATTGCGATCCGATCAAAAGCTAAGGACACCAGTGATTTTTACGTTGCCAGCAAGGGTGTTCACCCTGTTCTCAATGGTATGGCCACTGGTGCTGACTGGATGTCTGCCGCATCTTTTATTTCCATGGCAGGCCTTATTGCATTTTTAGGTTATGACGGCGCAGTTTATCTTATGGGATGGACAGGAGGTTATTGCCTTCTTGCCATGCTTTTAGCCCCTTATCTAAGAAAGTTTGGAAAATTTACCGTTTCAGAATTTATTGGTGAGAGATATTATTCTAATTTTGCAAGAATGGTTGCAGTGGCATGTCTTATCACTGCATCCGTCACCTATGTTATCGGTCAGATGAAAGGCATCGGTGTTGTCTTTTCCCGCTCCCTTGGGGTTTCATTTGAGGTGGGAATTGTTATCGGTATGATCATTGTTTTTATCTATGCTGTTTTTGGCGGCATGAAAGGGGTTACCAATACCCAGATTGCCCAGTATTGTGTACTTATTTTTGCCTACACGGTTCCGGCAATATTTATTGCTCTTCAACTCACAGGAATGCCTATCCCGCAATTAGGTCTGGGTAGTACAATGGCAGACGGCAGCGGGATTCATCTTTTGGACAAACTGGATGGAATCTTGACGGAGTTAGGCTT